>OKVV01000045.1_pt1 | contig 121013 bp, 97 predicted proteins | sample 1606871 | NCBI WGS metagenome assembly OKVV01 (sample SAMN03281011, study PRJEB24777) | human gut metagenome | isolation source: fecal sample PR176 from 1 month old male Indian infant, caesarean delivered... | place: Singapore | collected 2006-01-13
ACGTAGCCCATCACACCCGTGCCGGTGATGTCGAGCACGCTCTCGTAATACCGTTTCTCGGCATCGGTCATGACCCAGAGGTCCATGGTTCAAATCCATGCCCCGCTACCAATTGAGATAAGCCGTCAGATGAATGATCTGGCGGCTTTTTCGTTCACGGCAATGGCAGTTTCACGCTACGACCGGGCACCGCACACTCCAGTACCACATAGCGCCGTTATCACTACACAAATTGGCCCATTCCCACGGAAAACCAATCCGTTTCCACAAAAACCGACCTGTCTATGACATCAAACGCTGGAATCAGACCACTCTTTATGGGAATGGACCACTCAATCACGGAAAAAACGGAAACCAGGTGGTTTCCCGCGCTTTTTGCAAGATCTAACCGCGTGGCGCGCCTCAGCAGTCCGCCTAAAGCCAAAGGTTGTTCCTACTGGCTGAAAATCCCGCAATCTCCAAGGTTCAACGGGATACATTGACCTCGTTGACTACAACAAGGAGGTCACAAATGACACAAGATACCGCTCCCCTCAAGGGAATCAAGGTCATCGACTGGACTCAGGTGCAGTCCGGTCCTTCCTGCACGCAGATGCTCGCCTGGATGGGCGCTGAAGTCATCAAGGTGGAGAAGGTTCAGGGCGGAGACCCGACGCGTAACGAAATGAACGACGTGGACGGATCGTATTCCCTGTACTTCCTTCAGCTCAATGCCAACAAGAAGTCCATCACACTGAACATGAAGGATCCGGAAGGCAAGAAGATCCTCGCCGATCTGCTGAAGGATGCCGACGTATTCGTCGAGAACATCGGCCCGGGCGATGTCGAAAAGCTCGGCTTCGGCTGGGACGAAGTGCACAAGATCAATCCTCGCTGCATCATGGCATCCCTCAAGGGATTCAACAAGGGCAGCCGCTTCGAGCATGTGAAGGCCTTCGAGCCCGTCGCTCAAAGCGCCGGCGGTGCGGCTTCGACCACCGGCTGGTATGACGGCGAGCGCAATGTGCCGACCCAGTCCGGTGCGGCTTTGGGCGATTCCAACAGCGGCATGCATCTGCTGATCGCCATTCTGTCCGCACTGCTGCAGCGCCAGCGCACCGGCGAGGGCTGCTACGTCTACCAGTCCATGCAGAACGCCGTGCTGAATCTGTGCCGTGTCAAGCTGCGTGATCAGCTGATTCTCGATCGTCTCGGCAAGCTCTCCTATTATGACTGCTATCCGAACTACAAGTGGGGAAAGGCCATTCCGCGTGCGGCCAATGCCGAGGGCGGTCTGGTGCTCGGCTGGTGCTATCGCGCCAAGGGCTGGGAGACCGATCAGAACGCCTATGTGTATATCGTGATCCAGCAGTCCAAGAAGGGCTTCGAGAACTTCTGCCACGCCATGGGCTTCGAGGATTGGATCACCGATCCGCGTTTCAACACCGCCAACGCCCGCGATGAGCATAAGGAGGAGGTGTACAAGCGCGTCGAGGAATACACCATGCAGTACGACAAGTACACGCTGACCAAGGAGCTGGGCGCCAAGGGCGTTCCGGTCGGCCCGGTGCTGGCCTGGAACGAGCTGGAGAACGATCCGGATCTGAATGATGACGGTACCATCGTCACCATCGATCAGCAGGATGCCCGTGGTGACTTCAAGACCATCGGCATGCCGTTCACCATGAGCAACTTCACGCCTGATTACCAGCGTGCGCCGAAGCTTGGCGAGAACAACGAGGAGATCCTCAAGGGTCTGGGCTATAGCGACGACCAGATCTCCGAGCTGCTTTCCAATGGTGTCATCGGTGGCAATGATGGCGTGAAGGCTGATCTGAAGTAGCCTTTGCCGCTCGTCGCGACTTTCCTCAGGGGTCGAATCCTTCCGGTTCGGCCCCTTTTTATGTTTTACCGTGGATTGGCGCCCCATACGCCGCGTGGCTTTTTCATATCGATTCGAATGCAGTAGGCATTCACTGGCATCTGATGCAACCACCATATGATCGGCATGCACTGCGTTATGCGCGTTGCTCACACATGCAGCAAAAAGCCCCGCACCTTTCGGTACAGGGCTCATCAAACCTATGGAAACGGTTCAGTGCACGCAGAACGGTACGAGCCAGATCCACAGCAGGCAGGTGGCTGCGAACACGACGGTCGAAACGGCCGTGGTCGAAGCGCCTTCCTTGACATAGATGTTGTAGCGGCTGGAAATGATGATTCCGGAGAATGCTGGCGGCAATGCCACCGCCATGACCAGCATGGAGATCTTGTCGATGTCGCCGCCCATGCCACATAGCAGACCCACGCCCAGGAACACGGCCGGGGTGAGAATCAGGCGGAAGAACGTGTTCCAAATGGTTTCCCAGCCGAGAGAGAACTTCACGGTGGACAGCGCCAAGCCTGCGGCGAGCACGGCCACACCGGAGTTGGCCTTGGCGATCAGGTCGAAGGTCGGCGCCATCTGATCCGGCACGTGGACGCCCAGCAGCACCAGGATGATGGCCAGCAACGGCGCCCAGCAGACCGGCTGCTTCAGCGCATTGAGCAGAGCCTGAAGGTTGCCGTTCTTATTCTTGCCCGCATTCGAGGAGCCGTGTACCAGAAGTTCAGCCGTCTTATCCGCCTTGGCATCCTTGGACGGATCGACCGTGACATCACCCTTTGCGTCGACCACGGTTTCGGCGGACAGTTTCGCACGGTCCTTGGCCTGGCCGAGATTGATCAGATACATGCCGATAGGAATGGTCACGGCGTTGACGACGATGGAGATGATGGCGATGACCAGATTCGTGCTCACGGTGTCGCCGTAAATCGGGTCGAGCACTGCGAATCCGAGGAATCCGATGGTCGGAGAGCCTGCGATCAGCGCACTGACGGCCGCTTCCTGGATGCTGCGGTGAAACAGCAGACGGCACAGGTAGTAGCAGACCGTGAACATGACGATGACGCCGATGAAGCCGATGGCGGTCAGCGTTGCGTCCTGTGCGAGCATTTCGCGGGTGGCCTTGATGATGGATACGAACAATGCCGCAGGAAGGGCGATGTTGAGCACCACTTTATTGAGACCTTGACGCTGATCATCGTCAAAGTAGCTGAATTTGCCACAGATATAGCCCAGTGCCATGATGACGATGATCGGCACAATATCGTTTATCAGAATATTTACCATTATTCAGTTCTTTCGATCTGGAGCACAGACCCGCGGGCGCACGCATCCCACCGTTCGCACGCCCGCGGACTCGCACTCACCTGGTTACATGCGTGCACCGGAGACGTAATCGTGCGAGGTGACTTCGGAATCGACCAGAGGACCGACCACTGGCTTCGGGTTCAGCGCGCCGATGTTGCCGGATTCCTTGCCCGCATATTGCGCGATCTGCACGTGCACGAAGCTCGGACGCCCGGATTTGACCGCTTCCTCGACCATCTTTTCGACATCTTCAGGGGTTGTGGCGTAATAGCCCTTGCCGCCAAAGGCTTCGATCATCTTCTCGTAGTGTGCCTCATAGGTTAGGGTCAGCGGCGACGGGTCGCCATCATTGCCGAGGTTTTCGAAGTCGCCACGGTAGATGCCGCCGTTGTTGAGCACCACGAAGGTGATTGGCAGGTTATAGCGGCAAGCCACTTCCACTTCCATGCCGTCGAAGCCAAAGGCGGAGTCGCCGCCTACGTACAGCACCTTCTTGCCCGTGGAGACCGCAGCGCCGATGGCGTAGCCGGTGCCGCAGCCCATCACGCCCCACGTGCCGCAGTCCAGACGATGACGTGGCTCGTACATATTGATGATGTTGCGGCAGTCATCCAACGAGTTGGCTCCCTCATTGGTGAGGATGAGATCCTCATGGTGACGGTCGTAGACCTTCTTGATGGCGCCAAGCGCGTTGTAGTGCCCCATCGGCACCTGATCGGAGTTCTCCTTCGCCGCGAACTTGGCCACGTTCTTGGCACCGGCTTCCTTCAGCATGCCGAGCCATTCCTCAGAAGCCTTGAACGGGAACTCAGCCAGCGAGCCGTCGAGCATGGTCATGGCGGACCTGATGTCTCCGACCACCGGAACGGCGATCTCACGGGCGTTCTCGATCTCTTCCGGATCGATGTCGATCTGGATGAACTTCACATCCTTGTTCCACAGCTTGCCCTGGCCGAAGGAGAGCATCCAGTTGAGGCGTGCGCCCACCAGCAGCACCACATCGGCGCTGCCCAGGGCCAGGGAGCGGCAGCTGGCGGTGCTGTGCGGATCATCGTCCGGAATCACGCCCTTGGCCATGGACATCGGCTGGAACGGAATGTCGGTCTTCTTGACGAATTCGCGCACTTCCTCTTCGGCGCGGGCCATCGCCGCACCCTTGCCGACGACCATCAGCGGACGCTTGGCCTGACGGAGCAGTTCCAACGCCGCATCAACGGATTCGCGTGCCGGCGGCATGGACGGAGCCGGATCGGTGGCGGTCCACAGCAGCCTATCGGCATCATCCTGGCTCAGCGTCTGGGCGACGGTATCGTCCGGGAAATCGATGTACACGGCACCCGGGCGACCGGAGGAAGCGACATGCATGGCGCGCGCCACGACCAGCGGAATGTCCTCGATCCTGTCCACGCGGAACGACGCCTTGCAGAACTGCTTGGCATAGCTCATCTGGTCAAGACCCTCATATTCGCCTTCGGAAAGATCCACGACGTGGCGGGTGGACGATCCGCCGATCATGATGACCGGATAACCGTTCGTAGTCGCCTCAAGCAATGCCGGCAATCCGTTGAGGAAACCGGGGGCGGATACGGTCAGGGCCACCGATGGCCTGCCGGTAATGAATCCATCGGCCGCGGCCGCGTTGACCGCATCCTCCTCATGGCGCATACCGATGTAGCGCATGCCCATGCCTTGGGCGATGCGGGCGAAATCGGTGACCGGGATGCCGACCACGCCGTACATGTTCCTGATGCCGTTCTCCATCAGAACCCTTGCAAGGTAGTGAGGGGAATCGGTCAGATTCTGACGCTGCACGTTCTCGTTTTCGTCTGTCATTGTTACCTCCAATCAAAACGACAACGTCATGATTGTAGATAGGCAAAAATGTGAATTCGTCGGAAGTAAAAACCGTTCGTCAGTGGCTTAAAATCAACGATTTCCCGGTATCGGAGTCATATGCTTGATTTTTTTGGAGGGGGCTCCCCGAAGTCTTTCGACAGTACCCCCTATCACATGGATCGAAACACCCTTCATCGACGTTGCGCGGCAAACAGCATGAATGCCCCCGTCGCCAGCGCGGCAATCACTATACCAAGCGTCAGCATGAACGAGCTTCCCGTTTTCGGCATCTGCATCTCGTCGGCCGCCACCACCCTGACGCGCTCAAGTTCATCGGCATATGAGCTGGTCGCCGCCCCGACACGACTGTCGCCTTCATATTTCCAGACGAATACGTACCAACCCGACTGCTGTGCGCTGATGTGCACCGGATTGCCATGGGCATCCTTTTCACCGTCGCCCACACGAAAGGTGCCGCTGACGGCCGGGTAGTCCCAAGTGCCGATCAACCGGTGATTGTCATCCTCCTCAGGCTCTTCATGGGCGTCCGGCTCGCAATCATCGGCGGCCCACCACACACTTACCTGCGCATATGGCGTATCCGCACCGAATCCATAGTCTTCGTTGCCGGAGAATGTTCCATGATCGTCCGGAAAGCCAGATACGGTGATGCTGTCGGAAATCTCCTGCCCTATCGTTGCGGTTTGCCGATCCGCCTTGGATCGCACCTCGAGCCGTGCACGATTCACGTTCGTCTCCTCGACGTCGAGGAACGCACTGACCACATCGCCTTCCAACGTCCGTTTGACCGCATCCGTCTGCAGGTCGCGTTCGATGGCCCACACCCATGTACCGAAGCCGCCATCACCTCGCGCCGCATATGCCGTTGATCCAGACGGCTGGGTGACCGCGAGCGCCTCCCGCTGCGGTTGTTGGGCATTCAACGTGATTGAACCGTATGCCGAAGGGGTGTATCCGGCCACCGCAAGCCGTGCTATAAACGTCTGCGCGTCTTCGCCATCATCGGGTACGATGCGTTGACCGAGCCGTTCGCCTTCCAGCCCATCGAAATACCAGCCAGTGGCCTGATATGCGGCGCCTTCCGGCCATGTTTGGCCTTCAGGCATGTCGAGACGTACGGTGTCGCGCACCTCCTGACCTGCATCGACCTGTTTCGAGGCGACCGTCGTCGAAATCCGCGGATGCGTCGGCATGACGACGTCGAAGGTCAGCAGGTCGGCACTGTATTGCGTCTGATCGTCGAAGGTGACCATCTGCTGTGCGGTGGTAGCCTGTTCCAAAGCAAGCCGTTTATAGGTCACCTGAACATTGACGTCGCCGCTGCCGGTCGCTTTCCAATGCAGTCTCTGCGCCTCCTTGGCCGTGACACCCGTCACTTTGGCCTTGTCATTGTCGAATACGGCGGGTCCGCTGATGACGGCGGTGAAACGAATGCCCGCCAAGGAATCACCGTTGGCATTGCGGGCCATGATATTGACGTCGCCCTCACTCAGTCCTTTCGTGTTCTCCCGTGTGACGACCATGGAATCACAGACGTTGGCCGCGGCTTCCTTCCAGAGTTCGTTCACTTTCTGTTCCAGCCCGGCGTAGGTGCCGAACAGGTATGTCTCATGACGGCTCCAGACGGTCTGATCATCGTAGGCGCGATGTACGAGTACGCCGATGGCGGCATGCAGCAATGCATCGGTTTTCAGACGGTTGCCGTTAATCAACCAGGCCAGACGACGTGAGGTGTCGTCTGAGGCCATGATGACGGAATCGGTGGTGATGTAGTCCGTTTCCATTGCGATTTGCCGACAATAGTAGTTGTGCCCTTGTGTGCCTCGGGCACTTACCCCAATGGTGTATTCCCTGCCATCGAGCGTATATGGGTAGTAGGTTCCCGCCCTGGCTTTTTCCAGCTGAGCGGCTTGCGCCGTCGGACATCCCGCGGCCACGACCATTATCAGTGCCAGCACCATGCTGACGAGGATGGCGAGGCTCCGTTGCTTCATCGCATTCATGACATTTCCTTAGTGAAGATGTTGTCGCACGTTTTTCGTGAGGTAAGTCGAGGGTGCCATATGAGCGTTGCGATGATGGCGATTTTCGGAGGTTGTGGACGCCTCAGCGTCTGCTTCGGCGTGTTGTGGATAACTTGGTGGCCGAAACAACGCAAGTTATCCACAAAAAACGATTCACCCGACGCAATCGTCGAAGTTATCCACCGTAAAAATGGATTTAGGGTGCATCAAGTTCCCTTCGGGAGCGTCACGCCTCTATAATCGGCGGTATGGCAGTAGAAAAGAGCGCATCCGCGCACACCAGCAAAGCAGCACCGGCAACCGACAAGAAGCCGGTCCGCAAACGTCGTACGACCAAGGCCAAGGCCGCGGTACCACAGGTGGTCGGAGAGGCTCCTGCGCCCATTATCGAACGCACGACACCGGAACAGTTCGGTCGTGTCAATGTCATGGATATCACCCCGGCCGCCGACAACGGCCTGTTCCCCGCTAGGGTGGAGCTCGGGGAAGCATTCACGGTGACTGCCCAGGTATTCATCGAAGGCCGCACCAAAGCCGGCGCCACCGTGTCGGTACGCAGCGCCCGCGGCCGTGAAGTGAGCCGCACCCCGATGATCTGCTCGAACCCTGGTCTGGACCGTTGGACCGCGATGGTCAGCATCGGTGAACACAGTGACCTTAAGCCTTGGGACGCCGACTACGCGTCCGTCAAACGCCAGCTGGGCGATTGGAATGTCGTGATCGAAGGCTGGGAGGACACGTATCAGTCCTGGCTGCATGACGCCGCCATCAAGGTCGAGGTGGGCGATGATGTGGAGAACGCGCTGGAAAGCGGCGCGCAACTGCTCGCCCGTTGGGCCGGCGCCAAGGATTCCAAACTCTCTGCGGCCGACAAGAAGGTTCTGCAGGCGGCCGCCAAGACCATGGCCGACAAGTCACTGTCTCCGGCCGACCGTCTCGCCGCCGCCGAAACAGCTGATATCCAGCGCCTGCATGAGACCAATCCGCTACGAGACGGCCTGTCCGAATCGAATCCGCAGCGGTTCCGCGTGGAACGTCCGAAGTCCAGTTTCGCCGCATGGTACCAGTTCTTCCCGCGTTCGGAAGGCGCCTACTACGGCGAAGACGGCAAAATCGTGCAGGGCAATCTCAAGACCTCTCTGGCCGGCTTGGAGCGTGCGGCCGCCGAAGGGTTCAACATCGTGTATCTGCCACCGATCTTCCCCATCGGTGTGACTAATCGCAAGGGACGTAACAATTCGCTGATCGCAGGCCCGAACGATCCGGGCTCTCCGTTCGGCATCGGTTCCGAATTGGGTGGCCACGACACCGTGGATCCGTTGCTCGGCACCATGGATGATTTCAAGGCGTTCTGCGAGCGTGCCCATGAGTTGGGCCTTGAGGTCGCGCTTGATTTCGCCCTGCAGTGCTCGCCGGACCACCCGTGGGTCAAGCAACATCCGAACTGGTTCCGTACCAAGCCTGACGGCACCATCGCGTTCGCCGAAAACCCGCCGAAGAAGTATCAGGACATCTACCCGATCGACTTCAACGCCGACATGGAAGGCATCGAGAAGGAAGTCGAACGCATCATGAACCTGTGGATCGAGGCGGGCGTGACCATCTTCCGCGTCGACAATCCGCACACCAAGCCGGTACGTTTCTGGCAGGATGTGATTGCCGCCGTGACCAAAAAGCATCCGGAGGTGCTGTTCCTGGCCGAGGCATTCACCCGTCCGGGCATGATGCGCGCCCTGAGCTACGTCGGATTCACGCAGTCGCACTGCTACTTCCCATGGCGTAACGGCAAGGGCGAACTTGAGGAGTACCTCGAGGAGACCAACGGCGACGGCGGTTTCTACCAGCACAACACCTTCTGGCCCACCACGCCCGACATTCTTACCGCCTACGTGCGGGACAACGGCATCGCCGGCCATGCGGTGCGTGCGGTGCTCGCCGCGATGGGAAGCCCAAGCTGGGGCATCTACAACGGCTTTGAGCTGATCGAGAACAAGCAGCGCCCGGGCTTCGAGGAGCAGATCGACAACGAGAAGTACGAAATCAAGGTTCGTGATTGGGCCGAAACCGACAGGTACGGTATTGCGGAGCTGCTGGGTTCGCTCAACAAGATCCGCGGCGAGCACCCGGCGTGCCGCAGCTATCACAATCTGTATGTTCTGCCGAGCGACGATGCGAACATCATCGCATTCCTGCGCCAGACCCCGGCCGAACTGACCGGCACCGGCAAGGCGGATACCGTGATCGTGGTGGTCAATCTTGACGGACACAACGCACATCAGGCCATCGTGCACTTGGAGCGTGGCGAATTCGGTCTGCCGACCGACAAGCCGGTGAAGGTACGCGACGAACTGACCGGCCGCGAGTTCGAGTGGGGTTGGGACAACTTCGTCTCACTCGCACCGTGGGCCGACGTGGCGCACGTGCTGACGGTGGTCGAGGACTGATTCCGCTCAGCCCGTCGCACCTGATTGAACAAGGTTCCCCGAGCGAAAGGCGTCGTGGTACGTTCAGCATCGGAGAGGCCGGCAGGCCGTCCGAGATGCCGATTGCAGCAACAAACTCCATTACGCAACATGTCGAATGAGCAACACCGATGATGCCCGGAAGCGGGTATCCTAAGTAACGAACTACTGCTGATCATACCGATCAAGGAGAAAACAATGGCAGAAACCTTCAACGTCGTGGTGGAAATCCCGCGTGAATCCAAGAACAAGTACGAAGTGGATCACGAGACCGGTCGCGTGTTCCTGGACCGCACCCTGTTCACCTCTATGGGTTATCCGGATGATTACGGCTACATTGAGGGCACTCTGGGCGAGGACGGCGACCCGCTCGACGCCCTGGTCATGATTCCGAATTCCGTGTTCCCGGGCTGCGTGGTCGAGTGCCGCGCCGTCGGTCTGTACCACATGGTCGACGAAGCCGGTGGAGATGACAAGGTGCTGTGCGTGCCGGCCGATGTGCGTTTCGATGACATCAAGGACGTCGATGACGTTTCCGAGTACCACAAGGCTGAAATCAAGCACTTCTTCGAGCAGTACAAGGCTTTGGAGCCGGGCAAGGAGGTCCTGCCGGGCGATTACTGGACCGGTGTCGCCAAGGCCGAGGAAGAGATCGTGGCCGCCCGCAAGCGCCTCGAAGAATCCGAGAAGTGATTCTTTTCCACAAAGAGTAAGGCTCGCCGATATCAATCGGCGAGCCTTTTCTGTTCCCATAGCGGCCCAAAACCTCCAGTGATTGGAGAAATTTGACCGCTCAAACCCTGCCCAGCGTCCAGATTCATCCAGTGACTGGAGAAATTATCTCGCCTAGACTTCCCTAAGCGGGATAATTCGCCCATACGCTGGAGGAATCACCCCGCTCAAGGCCCTTTCAGCGGCCCAAATCAGCCAGCCACTGGAACAATCCACCCGTTCAAGGCCCACTCAGCAACCAGATTCATCCAGTCACTGGAGGAATCATCCCACTCAAAGCCCGCCCAGTGACCCAAAACCTCCAGCCGGTGGAGGAATCGCCCCGCTCAGGCCTCTCCAAACGGGATGATTCATCCATGTACTGGAGGAATCACCCCGCTCAGAACCCATGCAACGACCCGAATCATCCAGCGACTGGAGGATTCGCCCCGCCACATGGCCATATTTTCGCGAGATGCGCTATAGTGAGGTCTTGTAATTCACGGCATGCGAACAGTATTCGCTGAATTCAAAGCCCGCTGGAAGCCATTGGCCCGCGTGCGGCAGTTCTATGTCGGTACCCCTAGGCGTAGGCGGAAATAACGAACCGTCGAGGCCCATCCCGTGGGGAGACCGGCGGGATGAACCTATCTACCAGCTATGTTGATTCAAACCCTACTTATCGCCGTTTCCGTATCCATGGACGCCTTTGCCGTCTCCATCGGCAAAGGCCTGACCGTCAAGAAGCTGCGCGGCATCGACGCATGCAAAACCGCGCTGTGGTTCGGCGGATTCCAAGCGCTTTTCCCTCTACTCGGCTATTTTGCGGCCTCCACCTTCAGTAAATACGTCACCGCCGTGGACCATTGGATCATTTTCGGACTGCTCGCCCTGATCGGCGGCAACATGGTGCGCGAAGCGTTCGGCGAGGATGAAGAGAACGCCAAGGAGACCGCGGAATTCGATTGGCGCCACATGCTGCCGCTCGCCGTGGCATGCAGCATCGACGCGTTTGCGGTCGGCGTGAGCTTCGCCTTCATGACGCTCAACATTTGGATTTCCGTAATCATCATTGGCGTGACCACCGGCCTGTTCTCCGCCGCGGGACTGTATATCGGCCGCGCATTCGGATTGCGTTGGCAGAAGCCGGCGCAGATCGCAGGCGGCGTAGTGCTGATTCTGATTGGCGTGAAGGTGCTGCTGGAACATCTGGGAATACTGGCATTCTAAGGGCATCCTTCCTCGGATGCGTTTCCCACGACGGCCAGCTCACCGGCACTCATGGTGAAGGGGTCCGCAATCGCAATGATTGCGGACCCCTTCACCATGTATTCGGCTTCAGAACATATTTCAGAACATGACGGTGGCGAGAGAAGCGATGCCCACCGCAGCACCGGCAAGCATGACCGGCACCAGCGCAAGTCCGATCCATGGTTTGTTGGCTTTCGGATCGGGATCCGCATCGCGCCGCCACAAATAGGAGCACACGCCGAACGCTACGATGACGGCCAACGTCACCACCGAGGCGATCACCCATGCCAACATCGACCCATATTCGGTGGAGGCGGCATTCTCACCGGTATGCACCAACGGCAATATCGTCGGCAGGAAGCACCAGCCGGCGGACGAAATCATCGCAACGCCTTCGAGCACATTATGCGACAACGAACGAATCAGATGCGTACGGTTCTCGCGCGCCATCTGACGGCCAAACACAATCACGATCAGCAGCACCAATAGTCCTCCGACGCCGGCGATCCAGCCCTCCTGCATCCAGAACGTGTCACGGTGAGCGATGTCGGCAGGGAAAATCGCGCGCCCCAGCATCATCGTCGTGGCGCACACCACCGACAGCAAACCTGCGATCACGGAGATCACATGCCCGACGGTGCCGTCACGGAACGGACTGAACACCGTAAGCAGCACGATCATCACGACCGAGGCGACGACCGTGTACGAGACGATAGCGGGATTATCGGGGTTTCCATAGGAGATACCGGAAATCAACGCCAACACGACCAATACGACGTAAGCGACGATCTGAATCGCCAGGACCTTGCCAAAGGATCCCCTCGAATCATGCGGACGAGTCGCGGCATCAGTTGCGGACATCTCAGCCCCCTTTTCATAATGTGGTCAAACCGTATGTGCTAGGAACCAATGTAGCCGTAAGTGTCCACATCATGCGGCTACAATCATGAAACACCGGTAACACCGCAAGTGTACAATCGCGGCATCAGCAACAAACCAAAGGGGACTAACGTGACGGACCTTACGCTTATGACGTTCGCTAGCGACCCCGCCACCGTACTTCCCTCCCTCGCCCTGCTTTCGCATCGCGTGCGCGTATTGCCGATGGATGCGGCGAGTTTGGTGAAGATGCCGGAAAACACGATCCTCTTTCTTGACGCACGTGACGATCTAGCCACCGCGAAGACGCTGTGCCGTCTGATTCACGCCTCCGGACTGTCCACGCCGATTGTGCTGATTCTCACCGAGGGCGGCTTCACCGTGGTCAATTCCCAGTGGGGCATCGCCGACGTGGTGGTTTCCACCGCCTCCCCGGCCGAGGTCGAGGGGCGCCTGCGTCTGGTGTCGGAACGTGGCAACGCTCCGACGGGATCCGCAGCCGGAGCCGCCGAAACCGGCGTACAGAACGAGGACGGTCTCATCCGTTCCGGCGATCTGGTCGTGGACACCAATGGCTATACGGCAAGCCTGCGCAGCCATCCGATCGACCTTGCCTACAAGGAATTCGAGTTGCTCAAGTATCTTGTGCAGCATCCGGGACGCGTATTCACCCGCGCGCAGCTGCTGCAGGAAGTATGGGGCTACGATTATTACGGTGGCACTCGTACCGTCGACGTGCATATCCGTAGGCTCCGCGCCAAGCTGGGCGGAGAATATGAGCATGTGATCGGCACCGTGCGTAATGTCGGATACCGTTTCGACCCGCCGGAGGAAGAGGAAGGCGAGAACGCCGCCAAGGCAAGCGCCGCACATGCCGATGCAAGCGATGCGTAGCGCGTAAAGCATCGCAATCGCACGATCGCCCGAGTAGAATCATGGGCAATGCCACGAGAGTCCAAAGCAGCGCGCCTGAAACGCATGCACCATGAATACGAGGAATTGTGCGAGACGATTCCCGAGCCGAAGTGCGCGCTGAATTTCACCAATCCCTTTGAGTTACTGGTGGCGACCGTGCTCAGCGCCCAGACCACCGACAAGCGCGTAAATATGGTCACGCCCGTGCTGTTCGGCCGGTTTCCGGGACCCGCCGACCTGCAGGCCGCCGATCCCGAACAGGTTGAGGACATCATCCATTCCATCGGCTTCCACCGCACCAAAACGAAGAACATCATCAGACTCTCGCACGACCTGTGCGAACGATATGACGGCACAGTGCCCGATTCGATGGAGGAACTGACCGCATTGCCCGGAGTCGGCCGCAAAACCGCGAACGTGGTATTGGGCAACGCCTTCGACAAACCAGGATTTCCCGTCGACACGCATGTGATTCGTGTGACCGGACGTCTGCACTGGCGTAGTGACTGGGCTTCGCCCACTCCGGATCCGGTGGCCATTGAACGCGAAATCACCGCATGCTTCCCACCCTCGGAATGGACGGACCTGTCTCACCGGCTGATCATGCATGGCAGAACCACCTGTCACGCCCGCAAACCGAACTGCCTCGACTGCCCGTTGAACGATACCTGCCCGAGTGCGTTCAAGGTGTAGATACCGCATGGGAACCAAGCCCGTGTAGTATGCGTCCACTACACTCGGGCATATGCAGAAGAACGGGAAGAAGCAGCGCGATTGGCACGACGCGGCTACGCGGTGGCTGATTTTCTTTGGCGTCGCCATCGTATTGAGCGTGATGCTGTGGCTGGGATGGTCGCTGACGAACCGACGCAACCCGATTCCCGTATTCGGCACGCTCACCACGGATTCCACCGTGTCGATCGGCCTGCGCGACGCTCCCGAATCCCTCGACATCCGCACCCAGCAGGGCCATGCCGTGGAACAGGTGCTACTCGGCAACGTTTACGAAACGTTGGTGTCCCGCAGCGAGATCAACAAGCTCCAACCCGGACTGGCCTCATCATGGCGGATCTCCGACGATGGGCTGACCTACACCTTCATCCTGCGCAGCGGCGTGAAATTTTCCAACGGCCACTCACTTGACTCGGCCGACGCGGTCTGGTCGTTGCAGAACGCGGTCAACAATCATTATGTCGACGCCGACCAGCTCGACGGATTGCAGCAGGTCGACAATCCCGACGCACACACGCTCGTCATCACCCTGTCCAAACCGAATCCGCGGCTGCTACGCGCACTCAGCGGACGGGCCGGCATCGTATACGACGAGGAAAGCGACAATGACTATGCGAAAACCGCCGTCGGGTCCGGCCCCTTCACCGTGGCGCGTGCGTCGAAATCCGAAATCGTGCTTCAACGCAACGATTCGTACTGGGGCACCAAGGCCGCTTCCTCGCAAATCACCCTATACTATTACTCCTCCGAAAGCTCGCTGACCAGCGCCATGGAAGGCGGCAAAATCAGCATGGCGCTGCCGCTCAGCGCCGACGCCGCCGAAACGCTCAACGCAACGCGCGGCATCAGCGCGGATTCCGGCATCAGCTTCGACAAGGTGATGCTGGCGTTCAACAATGCGAACGAATCCATCCTCGTCGACCAGCAGATGCGCAAGGTCATGCGCTACGCCATCGACGCCCGATCGATCGCGAAAGCCGCCAATGACTCCTACGGGGCGCTCGGCGGGCCGATCAGCCCTCTGGAAGACGGTTATGAGGATCTGACGGAACTGTTCCCCCACGACCTTACGCAGGCGCAACAGCTGCGCTCCTACTTCGGCACCGGCTACATCGGCACCATCGACCTGCTCATCCCCCAGCAGTACGAAACCATCGGCAACACCGTCAAAGAACAGATCGAACAGCTCGGCGTCTCCGTCAACATGGAGGTCCTCGACACCGCCACCGTGCAACAGCGCGTCAACGACGGCAGCTACACCATCGCGTTGATCACCATGAGCGGCGAGAACGACGCTTCCGTCTTCACCGACGGCCAATCGGTGTTCCATTTCGAAAACGGTGACTGCCAGCGAGCCTATGCGGATGCGCTCGCAGCGACGAACGACGACGATTATCAGGAAAGAATGCGCACCTATGCGCGCACCGTCAGCGAGAACGCGGCCTGCGACTGGCTGTACACGCGCAAGAACTTCATGGCGGTTTCCGACCGGCTGCAGGGATATCCGAAAAATCTGACCGACCGTCTGTTGCCGCTGAGCAGGGTCGCATCGCACTGATTTTTCCGTGTCATTCCGGCGATTGACGAGAATCGTCCGTATTGACGCCAGTTGTCACAATCGCTTTCTAGACTAACGCTTATGACTGAAAGCCAAGCTAATACCATCAATGCGAACCTTACGCCGCTGCCCGACAAGGTCGGCGTGGACGGTCTCGAAGACAAGTGGCGCGGCGTCTGGGACGAGGGCGGAGTCTACAAGTTCCGGAACGCCCGCGACCGTAAGGCCGTCTATTCCATCGACACCCCGCCGCCCACCGTTTCCGGCCATCTGCACGTCGGCCACGTGTTCTCCTACACGCACACCGATATAATCGCCCGTTTCAAGCGCATGAACGGCTTCGACGTGTTCTATCCGATGGGCTGGGACGACAACGGCCTGCCGACCGAACGCCGTGTGCAGAACTACTATGGCGTGCGCGTGGATACCTCCCTGAAGTACGATCCGAATTTCGTGCCGCCGTTCGAAGGCACCGACGGCAAGAAGATCGATGCCAAGGATCAGGTGCCGATCAGCCGCAAGAACTTCATCGAACTATGCGAGAAGCTCACTGCCCAGGATGAGAAGCAGTTCGAGGCGCTGTGGCGCTCCCTCGGCCTGTCCATCGACTGGTCGCAGACCTACCACACCATCGGTGAGCATCCGCAGCGCGTGGCCCAGAAGGCGTTCCTGCGCAATCTGGCCCGTGGCGAGGCCTACCAGAAGGACGCTCCGGGCCTGTGGGACGTGACCTTCCAGACCGCAGTGGCCCAGGCCGAGCTGGAATCGCGCGAATATCCGGGCTTCTACCACAAGATAGCCTTCCGTTTCGAAGATGGCACCCCGATCTATATCGAAACCACCCGTCCGGAACTGCTGGCGGCCTGCGGCGCGCTGATTGCGCACCCGGATGACGACCGTTACAAGAAGTATTTCGGCCAGTACGTCTACTCCCCTCTGTTCCGTGTGAAGATGCCGATTCTGGCGCACAAGGCCGCGGAGATGGACAAGGGCGCCGGCATCGCCATGTGCTGTACGTTCGGCGATGTGACCGATGTCGAATGGTGGCGTGATCTGAATCTGCCGCTGCGTTCCATCATCCAGCGTAACGGCCGTATCGTCATGGATACCCCGGACTGGATCGAAGACGGCAAGGGCCGCGAGATCTTCCAGGAGACGGCCGGCAAGACCACGTTCTCCGCACGTAAGATCATCGTCGATGCACTGCGTGAATCCGGCGATCTGGACGGCGAACCGACACCGACCAAACGTATGACGAACTTCTACGAGAAGGGCGATAAGCCGCTCGAAATCGTCACCTCCCGCCAGTGGTATCTCAAGAACGGCGGCACCGACCAGCAACTGAACGCCGAACTGATCGAGCGTGGCAAGGAGCTGAACTTCCATCCGGACTTCATGCGCGTGCGCTATGAGAACTGGGTGCATGGCCTCAACGGCGACTGGCTGATTTCCCGCCAGCGCTTCTTCGGCGTGCCGTTCCCGCTGTGGTATCCGGTGAAGGAGGACGGCACCGCCGACTACGATCACCCGATCGTGCCGAGCGAGGACATTCTGCCGATCGATCCGACCGACGACGTGCCGGAAGGCTACAGCGAGGACCAGCGTGACGTGCCGGGCGGCTTCACTGCCGAACAGGACATCATGGATACTTGGGCCACCTCGTCGCTCACCCCGCAGATCGTGACCCGCTGGGAGGAGCCGGGCGAAGAGAACCGGGCCATCTTCAACGCCACCTTCCCGATGGATCTGCGCCCGCAGGGCCAGGACATCATCCGCACATGGCTGTTCTCCAGCGTGGATCGCGCGCATCTCGAGAACAAGTGCCTGCCGTGGGCCAACGCCACGCTGTCGGGCTGGATTCTCGATCCGGACCATAAGAAGATGTCGAAGTCCAAGGGCAACGTAGTCGTGCCGGACAAGCCGATCAAGCAGTTCGGCGCCGACGCGGTGCGCTATTGGGCTGCGGCGGCCCGTTTGGGCTTGGACGCCACCTACGACGAAGGTCAGATGAAGATCGGCCGCCGTCTGGCCATCAAGCTGCTCAACGCCACCAAGTTCGCGCTGGCCATCGGCCGCGAGGACGAGAACCATCATGTGGGCGCTGCGGCCATCGCAAGCTGGAATCCGGCCGACGTGACCGAGCCGCTGGATCGTGCCGCCATGGCCAAGATGGCCCATGTGGTGAGCGAAGCCACCAAGAATCTCAACAACTATGAGCATTCCAAGGCTCTTGAGGTCATCGAGAACTACTTCTGGCAGTTCTGCGACGATTACATCGAGCTGGTCAAGAACCGCGCCTACGGTACCGCCGATTCCATCGGCCATGTGCCGAGCGAGAAGGCCGTGAAGTCCGCACGCACGGCTCTGGGCCTGGGTCTGGACGCATTCACCCGCCTGCTAGCCCCGTACCTGCCGTACGCCACTGAAGAAGTGTGGAGCTGGATGCATGAGGGCGAGGGTTCCGTGCACCGCGCCGCATGGCCGAAGGCCGAGACGTATGCCGCCGCCGCGTTCAAGGCGTCTCCGGAGCTGCTCACCCATGCCGGTGAGGCGCTGGCCGCGCTGCGTGGCATCAAGTCGAAGGCCAAGGTTTCGATGAAGACCCCGATTCTGTCGGTGAAGCTGGGCGTCTCCGACGAGGTGCGCGGCTCCATCGAGAGCGCGCTGGCCGATATCGCCGAGGCGGGTCGCGTGGTGGGCCGCATCTCCTTCGTGGGCGCCGCGGCGGAGTCCAAGGCCGAAGCGGAGACCGTGATCGATGTGATCGTGGCTGACAGCGAACTCGGTGAGCCACCGGCCAGGAAGCCGAAGAACCAGTAAGCTGGAAAGACCCTGATCGTTGGGCCCTTCTCCCCGTCAGAGGGAGGAGGGCCCGATTCATAGCACGGGAACGGAAAGCAGATACTGGGTGTCGTGACCGGTCGCACCGACCGTGCCACCTGTGATATGACGACTGCCGAGATGTTGGACGGCTTCCTGCAGCATTTCCGCGGCGGAGGCCAGTTCGACAGTCTCATCGATCAGATCGCCGGAATCAGCCTCGATCGGCGCACGCGAACTGACGATGCTGTATGCGCTGATCGGCAGCGACCCCGCACCGGCGGATGCCGCACTCGAAGCACCCGAAACAGCGTCACCTGACGTTGCGGAGTCCTTTGCGTCGCTTTCCGACGAACCGTCCACTCCCCCGACCTTCGCCATGTTCTTCGACGTAGTGTCGGCGGCGGCACCGAACGATGAACGCAATCCGCCGGCGTAGCTCATCACATCATCCATGCTGATGGCGTTCCGGTCGTCTACTAAGCTGTCCGTGGCACCGTCCTCGCTCTGCTGACGAATCGCCTTGGCCTGCGCACGCTCAACCTTGCGTTTGGCCTTCTGTCGGGCCTTCTCGGCTTTTGCCGGCAACGTCGTACCGTCGGACAAGGTGTGGCCGCTGTGCAGGGAGGCAATCCGCACCGTGCCGCGCATGGTCGTCGCGGAATCCTGGGACGAGGTGGTGGAAGTATTGGAATCATTGCCGGCGGTATCATCGGTTTCCAACTGATCGGCGAAACGCACCGCAATCTGATGGAAGGCGCTGGCCTGACCGGTATGTTCGCTGGCATCCGCCAGTGCGTTCATGGCGTCGGCCACGTTGCCGGCGGCCGCGGCAAGTTTCCTGTTCGTGTCGATGCCGCTGCGCACGTCCGCAATCGCCTGACGTTCGTAATGCGAGGCCGTTGCGGCCGTGGCCCCAAGCTCTTTCAAGCGTGCGGTGTAGGCATCGGTGAAATCCATGGAATAGGGGATCATCGCGCTCGATAGCTGCGATTGCCCTGCACGGTAATCCTTGGCGCCCCGTTGCTGTTCCTCGCCGGCGCGTCTGCCCAATTCGCCAAGCAGTCCCGACGTGCCGCGCCGTTCGATGGTACGAATCACGTCGTCCACGGCGTCGGCGGCACCGGCATGCCGGTAGGCGGCGCTCACATCGTTCACCGCGTTGGCGAGATCGACCACGGATCGTGCCACATCAGTATCGCCGTTGAGTTCGGCGGCGGTGCCTAGAATGGCGGAAAGTTGCGTGGAATCGCCGATCGAACCGGAAAGATGGGCCGTATATGAGCCGACATACGCATCGATATAGCCGTCGAAGGCCTGCTGATGCGTGGCCGTCCGCTCGGCGATGGTCTGCGTGGCCAGTTCCTTTTCCCGGTCGCGCAGTGTTTTCAACTGTTCGATGAGCTGATGATTGCTTTGCGAGCCGACATTCGTCAGACCATCCACCAGGTTGGAGGCACGGTCCGTCAGATTGTTGAGATTATCGGCAAAATCATCATCGTCTTCGGCCCGCACGGCAGCGACGGCCAATGAACTCATCGTGAAATGCCTGGCATCGACATATGTGGTGAAGGTCAGTTCCTCACCCGGCTCGCCAATGGCGGCGATCAATGTGGAGGAATTGCCGGATATCACGCTCACGCCATCGTCGGATACGACGTCGCCGCCGACGCGGCTGGGAATGGTGAAGGCGACCACAGGTACGAGATCACGTGCATCGTCGGTAATCGTTTGGGTGGCGCCGTCGACGGCCTTGACCGTCAGACGGATACCGACCATGCCGGTGGCGCCGTTCACCTGCTGCACGCTCACATCCGGGCCATTCAACGTGAACGTGGCGCTCACGGACCATGGCAGCGATACCGTACCGGCGGCGATGCGTTGGGAAGCCGTGGAGCCGCTGTCCGTCAGATACAGCCGCCCGGGCCGGTCGGCCGCCGTATAGGAACTCATCACGTCATGTGAGGCCGCGTCGACAGCATAGCGTCCATCCTGGCGTATCCGGCCTACGATGTCGGATACGCCTACGCCGGCCACGGGCAACCCGCACAGTACGACCATCGCGATGGCGGTGGCGCATGCGCGACGCATCGTGCGAACGTTGCGATGACGAGTGCACATGCCGGATCTCCTTAGCAGTCAGAATATTGTTCCACAACAAATTGTTCCAAAGCAAACAATCTACTGCGCGGTATGCCCGCAGAGTCCGGAAAATGGGCAGATCAGGCGAACACGTCGAGTACGCCCGGATCGTCTCCCGCATCGGCGATGCGCTTGTGACGGCGCTTGGCCTCGGTCACCACGAATTCGCGGTACATTTCGGCGATATCGGGGTCAAGACCGGCATCGACGGCAATGCGATGCAACCGTTCGATCTGGTAGTCCTCACGCTTGTAGTCGGCCGGGGCGAAGCCGGCACGCGCCTTGAGCACGCCCACCTGGGACGTGTACTTGAATCGTTCCGCCAACAGCGACACGATGGCCGTGTCGACATTGTCGATTGACTGACGCAACGACTTGATCTTCGCCACGGTTTCGGCGACTTGGGGATCGCCTTGGGCGGTATCCGCATCGATGACGGTTTCGGTTTCGTCCGGTTCTGCTGGCCGAAGCCAGTCGTGTTCGCTATCGCTCATGGTCACCAGAGTACCGCTACTTCGCGAAGTGACGCTGCAGCACGATCGTGGTTTCGGTGCTTACCTGAACGGTTTGGTGAATGACGTTGAGCAGCTCTTCGAGCTTGCTTGGCGATTCCGCACGCACGGTGAGCATGTAGCTGGGCGAGCCGGCCACGGAATCGCACGACATGATGCCGTCGACATCGTGCGGTTTTCCCGGAATTTCGGATTCGCACGCATAATCGGTGGGGGTGACCGCGATGTAGGCGCTGACCGGCAGACCTCGCTTCTCATCATCGATGATCGCCTTGTATCCGCTGATCACGCCGCGACGTTCCGGCTTCTGTACGCGCGACTGCACCGCCGACACCGACAGTCCGGTCGCCTCCGAAAGCTGGGCCAGTGTCGCACGGCCGTCCTTCTCCAACATGTTCAGGATGCACGTGTCGATGCCGTCGATCTGACATGCGATCGATCGCGCGCTCTCCACAGTGGTGCCGCTACTTGTCATAAACGGTCCCTCCTCATACCAAGCACATGTATCCAATATCAGCAATGCCGATACCCCTAGTGACAATCGGCGTAATACCCCTAACCATGCCTATTTCAGTGCACATCGCCACGCATCATTTTCGCTACAAGAGTGCCGTCTTTTTTGCTGACGCAACGTTTCACACTGATTATTTCCACCATCACCCTTCTAAATACTGCAATATTTACTAATATCAGTTTCAGAAAACGTATTTTTTACTCTTTTTGAAAAATACGAAAATCCTGTTTACATAGTGGCCACGGATCGGAACGCTGCAACGAAGGTGCCGTCAACGCAACACGAAGGGGCATGCAACCCGTTCGTTGCATGCCCCTTGATGGATATCGCACACCGGCCGATGGCCAAGTGTTTCGGCCATGCCCGCAATTGGCGCGGACGGACGTCGGCGCTATCAGTTGCCGCTGGTCACGTTACTGCTCTGCTGAATCAGCGAAGCCATGAAGTCGCGGTTGGTCGAGGTCTTCTTCAGACGCGGCACAAGCGTCTGGTAGGCCTGCTCCGGCTCGAGACCGCCGAGCAGACGGCGCAGACGGTAGATGATCGGCAATTCCTGCGGATCGGTGATGAGCTCCTCGCGACGGGTGCCGGAGGCATTCACGTCGATGGCCGGGAACAGGCGCTTGTCGGCAAGCTCGCGGCTCAGACGCAGCTCCATGTTGCCGGTGCCCTTGAATTCCTCGAAGATCACCTCGTCCATCTTGGAACCGGTTTCCACCAGTGCGGAGGAGATGATGGTCAGGGAGCCACCGTTTTCGATGTTGCGGGCGGCACCGAAGAACTTCTTCGGCGGGTACAGGGCCTGGGCGTCCACGCCACCGGACAGGATGCGGCCGGAAGCCGGTGCGGCGATGTTGTAGGCGCGGGCGAGGCGGGTCATGGAATCGAGCAGCACGACCACGTCCTGACCGAGCTCCACGAGGCGCTTGGCACGTTCGATGGCGAGTTCGGCGACGGTGGTGTGGTCGGAGGCCGGGCGGTCGAAGGTCGAGGAGATGACCTCGCCCTGCACGGTACGCTCCATGTCGGTGACCTCTTCCGGACGTTCGTCCACGAGCACGACCATCAAGTGGACTTCCGGATTGTTGGTGGCGATCGCGTTGGCGATGTTCTGCAGGGTGATGGTCTTGCCGGCCTTCGGCGGAGAGACGATCAGGCCGCGCTGGCCCTTGCCGATCGGCGCCACGATGTCGACGAGACGGCCGGTGAGCTTGTTCGGCGTGGTCTCCTGCTTCAAACGCTCCTGCGGATACAGCGGGGTCAGCTTGTTGAACTGCGGACGATTCATCGCCTCTTCCACGGACAGCCCGTTGATGGAGTCGATGGACTGCAGCGGCACGAACTTCTGGCGCTGGTTGCGACGGTCGCCCTCACGCGGAGTACGGATGGAGCCGTGCACGGCGTCGCCCTTGCGCAGACCGTACTTCTTGACCTGGCCCATGGAAACGTATACGTCATTCGGTCCCGGCAAGTAGCCGGAGGTACGCACGAATGCGTAGGATTCGAGCACGTCGACGATGCCGGCGACCGGTACGAGGTCTTCCTTCGGCTCCTCGCGACGCTGCTCGCGCTCGGCATGGTCGTTGTTGCGATCGTTACGCTCGTTGCGATCGGCATCACGGCCACCATCGCGGCCACGACGATCCTCACGGTCGTCGAAGTCGCGGTCGCGTCCACGCATGCGGCGTCCGCGGCGGTCGGTGCGGTCGTTGTTGCGATCGCGCTCATTGCGGCCACGGCCATGACGGGCGTACTCGCCATCCTCGGCATTGGCGTGGTGATTGTCTTCGGCATCGTTCTGCGCGGGCAGAGCGGCGAGAATGTCATCGAGATCGCGCACGACATCCTCATCCTTCGTCTCTTCCACGGGAGTACGGCGGCGACGGCGGGGCTCGTTGTCGAAATCGTCCTTGCGACGGCGACGACGATCCTCCTGCTTCGGTTGGGCACCATCGATATCGAGTTCGGCAAGCAGGTCGGCTCCGCCTTCGGCATCACGACGCTTGCGGCGCTCGCGACGCTGTTTCGGGGCTCCGCCCAATGCGTCAAGCGCCTCCACTGCGGCCTTGGCCTCGGCGGAATCCGCCGGAGATTCATCGGCTGCGGGTTCAGTCGAAGCCTTTACTGCCTTCTTACGGCGGCCAGCGGGCTTGTCCGCCGGCATCTCTGCGTGCGCCTGTTCGGCGGGTTCCGTGGATTCGGCGGGCTTGACGTCCAACTCATCGACGGCGGCATCGGCGTCGACTGCGGGCTTTGCCGCTCGAGTGCCCTTCGGCGTACGTACGGTAACGCCGGCCGGCGCTTCGCCGCCGGAACGGGCGGCCTGAAGCGTTGAGAGGAGCTCGGGCTTACGCATGGTGGAGGTACCGCGAAGTCCCATCTGCTTGGCGAGCTCTTTGAGCTCAGGCAATTTCATATCTTCAAGATTTGGGCTTGTTGCCACTGGTTTATGCCTTTCCTTGGCTTCACAGGCACACGCCTGCAACAGCTTAAAAAAGAATTGCGGAAAATCCGCCGTATGAAAGGTTCGCCGCGAATCATCACGGTTTTCGAACTTCGTCAACCATACAACGCAATCCAGACCAACGCAAAAACCATGCGCACGTCGCGCGGCCGACGGCAACGAAAAAGCCCGTCGAGCCGAAGCTCAGCGGGCTGGAGAGGACTCTTTGTCTTCTACTTTTCTTCGTGGTAACTCTTATCGGTGTTGACCGACCACACATTCTTTTTGGAGGTCTTGCCGTTCCTGATGTTGCCGACGGCCTCGATGGCGGTGGCCATGGAGTGGTCCATGTTGTTGTAGCGGTGCTGGCCGTTACGTCCGACGCAGTAGAGGTTGCCGAAGGAGTCGAGGTATTCGACGAGTTCCGGCATGCGATCGTAGGTGTCGAAGTAGGCCGGATACGCCTTCTTGACGCGTTCGCGATGGGAGTCGAGCACGTCTTGCGGACCGTTGATGATCTGCATGCGGGTGAGCTCCTGGATGGCGAACTTGGTGGCTTCCTCGTCGGACATGTTCCAGAAGGAGTCGCCTTCCTCGCAGAAGTATTCGAGACCGATCCACACGGTGTCGTCGACGTCCTTGACCAGATACGGGCTCCAGTTGTTGAAGATCTGCAGACGGCCGACCTTATAGCCCGGATCCTGCACGTAGATCCAGCAATCCGGCACGATCGGCGGATTGCCGAGGGTCGGGATGTCGGTGGTGTTCTTCAAACGCAGATGCTTGACGAGCAGGCCGACGGTCACGAAATCGCGGTACGGCAGGCCGTTGGCGATTTCCGTCATATCGTTCGGAGCGGGCTTGTCGGAGGCGTCCACGGCATTGACGAGATCCTTGACCGGCATGGACGAGATGAAATTATCGGCGGTCATTTCGGTGCGGTTGCCTTCGGAATCCTCATACACGACGGAGGCGATCCTGCCGTTGGCCTGACGGATCTCGACCACATTGGCGTCGGTGATGACCCTCACACCGGCGGCTTCGCAGTTGGCTTCGACGGTTTCCCACAGCTGGCCCGGACCATACTTCGGGTACCAGAACTCTTCGATGAGGGAGGTTTCGACCTCGGAATTATCGCGCTTCTTCGGCATGAGCTTGGCGAAGGCGTTCTTCAGCACGCCCATGATGCTCAGGCCCTTGACGCGCTGCGCACCCCAATCGGCGGAGATCTGCGATGGGTGGCGGCCCCACAGCTTCTCGGTATAGCCCTCGAAGAACATGGAGTAGAGCTTGCGACCGAAACGGTTGATGTAGAAGTTCTCCAGATTGGTTTCCGGCAGCTTGTGCACCATGGACTTCAGATAGCTGAAACCGGCGACCAGGGTCATTTTCGGACCCATGGCCTTCAACGTGTTGGCGCTCAGCGAGATCGGATAGTCAAAGAAGTGACGGTTCCAGTAGATCCGGGACACACGATGACGCTTGAGCATCACCTTGTCTTCGACTTCCGGATCCGGTCCGCCTGGCTCCATGTCGTGCTCACGGCCGAGTTTCCTGTCGTCATAGCTGGGAGCGCCCTGCAGCGGCAAGACTTCCTTCCACCAGTCCATGATGCGCTCGTCCTTCGAGAAGAACCGGTGACCGCCGATATCCATACGGTTGCCGTCGTGCTTGACGGTGCGGGAGATGCCGCCGAATTCGCGGGTCGCCTCCAACACGGTCACATCGTAGTTTTCGGAGCCACCGTCCTTTGCGAGCTCCCAGGCAGCGGTCAGGCCGGCAGGGCCACCGCCAATAATCACCACGGATTGCTTTTGCGTCACTTTGAGGTCTCCTTATAAAAAACAAAATCAGACACAGTCTACTAGAAGGTAAGGAAACGCACATTGCGACATGTGCGGATGCACACAAAATTCTTCCCTGAGCCAAACCCATAATCACCCGTACACATCCCCTTGCACATGTCAGATGCCGTCTTCCGATTCATACGGAAGACGGCATCGGGCGATCATCACAAGCGATCGGCATCAACGACGCATGCGCCACACGCTCAGCGAAACACCGGCCAGCGTCAGCCCGACCGCCAGTACGGCGAGCACCGTAATCGCGCTTCCGGTACGCCCCAGCGACACCGACTGGCCGTTCGCCGCAGACGTCGTCTTACCAGCATCATCGGTCTTACCGGCATCATCCGTCGCCACATCGGTGTCGGTCGCCGTATCGGTGCCAGTCGTCATATCGGTGCCAGTCGTGGGATTGCCGGACGGCTCCGGCGTCGGCTCCACGTCGACCTGTTCGACGATGCGGGCATCCTGTCCGAGCGTCTTATGATCAGCCGCCAGGCAACTCTTCAGCTCGGTCAGCTTGTACCACGTCGAACCATCGGCGATCGGCGTGCATTCGGAACGGAATGCGATCTCGTTCTCGTTGTACAGCATGCGCACAATGGGCGTGTATGCGCTGCCGGTGGCCGGATCCTCACCCTGTTTGGCGTACACATCCCACTGCACATTCGTAGCCATCGGCGTCACCGATTCGCCACGCCACTCGTTGTTGTCGTAGGTGTACACGTCGGTGGTGGAGGCCGGGGCATGCTGCGTGGAACCGGGCAATCCAAGCAATGCGGCGAACGGCATCATGGTCTCGGCATGGGCGAACCGGAAGGTCGCCACCGTGGATCCTCCGTTCACCCTCTCATCGATGGCATCGAAGAAATCATCCAGCAGAGGCTGCGCGATGGAGTAGGTCTCGCTCTGACCGGCGTAGCTCGGCCCCTTCTCGTAAAAATCTTCGGCATCCAGCGCCCAGGCGAACAATTTGGCGTCCTGTGCATATTCACCCTGGAAATACTGGTTGAAATCGAAGGTGTGGTCACCGGTGTTCTCGTTCTGCATGTCGGCGGCGATGATATACAGGTTGTACAGGTTCATTGCGGCGTTGTACTCGCTCTTGATCTTCTTGGAGCCTTCGCCGCACGCATTGGCGTCCTTGGACGCGTCGGCGCCCGGCGCGCAGTTCTCGGCACCCTTCTTGGTGCCATCGGCGGTGTTGTACCACGTGTATTCGCCGTTCTCGAGTTTGGCAAGGAATTCGTCGGTGAAGATCTGCGACAGCAGGTCATGCGAGGCCCGTTTGATGTCGGCATTGTCGCCGATGGTCTCCTCGGCACCGGCGATGATCTCATCGTTGGCCACGAAATTCTGATAATCATTCGCGATGTCGTATGCCTTGGTACCCGGCGTCTTTTCCGTACCGTCGGGATTCTGCACCTTATGGAAGTACAAGGTGTCGGGATTCTTCTGGAAATCCTTGCCGTCGCCGGAATCGGCGGGATCCGTCGGCTTGACGACGCTGTCGGTCAGCTTGCCGCCGGAAGCCGCATTGAACCCCTTCTCGAAGTTTTCGCCGGATTCGATGGCACGCGCCTCGCCGGAGGACTGGTAGGAAATCGTACCGCCATCGACTGCAGCCTGGTCGAACAGCGACTGATTGCGCTGGTACGCGCGCTCACCGATGCCGTAATGCTGATCCGCACCCTGTCCGGTCAGCATGCCGTAGCCGTTTTCGACGTTGGCCGCGGTGATGCCGCTCAGGTTTTTCATGAACTCGGTTTTGATGGCGTCCGACTTGAATCCACCATCCCGCTCGGCCGCTTCGGCCATCTTCATCAGCAGTGCATCATACTTGTAGCTGGACAGGCCGCGTGATCCGTGACGGGCCATGCTTTCGGTATAGATCGGCTCGTACCCTTCCGGAGCTTTGCTATAGGATGCCACGGTTGCGGCGCTTGGTGCCGCATACGGCTGCTTGCTGCTGTAGTATTGGCCATCGGATTCCAGGGCCAGGGCCGGGCAGACCGTTCCCGGCATCAGCATGGCGACCGCAGCGACGCATGCAACGGAACCGACGATCCTCTTCATCATTCGTGTCGACATCAACATTCACTCTCATCTCATAGGCGGATGGGCGGGCCCGCGGTTCGGACACGCCATGAATGTTGTATGCGCACGAATCAAACACGACATGCGCATCAGGTGACATTCCGGCAAACTGTGGCCGCACAATCGGTGAACGGCCGACATGCGACAGCGAGACCGGCGGATCAGTGAATGTCGTCGGGGATGTCGATGTCGGTTTTCTGCACCTCTTCGACGTTCACGTCCTTGAAAGTGACGATGCGCACGTTTTTGACGAAGCGGCTGGAACGATACACGTCCCACACCCACGCGTCGGTAAGCTGTACGTCGAAATAGACGTCCTGGCCGGCGGAACGTACGTTGAAATCAACCTTGTTGGCCAAGTAGAAGCGACGCTCGGTCTCCACCACATAGGTGAACAGTTTGATGACGTCGCGATATTCCTTGTACAGTGCCAGCTCAGCGTCGGTTTCGTAGTTGTCGAGATCCTCGGCGCTCATCACTTGCCTTCCATGTCACGTTTACGGCCGCGGCCCAATGTACGCCACCAAGCCTCCTTGGAGGTCTTACGTTCGGAAGAACCATACGGCCAGTTGTTGTCGGCATCGGCATCGCCGTTGACCGACTTGTCGGAATCATCGCTGGCTGATATCTCGTCGGGCTTGGTCTCGACGGCATCGGCCTTGCCGGGTTCCACGCCGATATGCTCGTAGGCCTCCTCACGGGTCATACCCTGATTCCCGTCGGGCTGGCCGCCGGCCTCGGCTTCCTTCCGTTCATTGATGCGAATGGCGATGGAATGCTCACGAGCGCTCAGCGCTTCCTTGACGCCGGGATTGTCTTCGATCACATGCATGCCGAACGCGTCGAGGGAGCGAATCGGGTCGAATTCGTCAACCAACGTGTCCATGACGATCAGATCCTGATACCGGTTTTGCGAGGCGTTCCATAACGCATCGCGGGAACGGCCGGACGGCACGAATCCCAAGGACTGGTATACGGAGACGGAACGCGTGTTCTGTTCGGGGACGGCCACCCAAATCCTATGCATGCCAAGGCCTGCCGGTTCCGGCGCAAAGCCGTACGTCATCACACGCGGCATGATGTCACGCGAATATCCGCGTCCACGGAAGTCCTGCCCCAAGATCACCTGAATACGGGAGGAACGGGCCCATCCGTCGATGTCGATCAGGAAAATCATGCCGATCACATTGTCGGAGGCCGCCGCATCGATCTCACCATCCCCGTCATGATCGGATTCCGTGATAATCGACCATGCTACGGTACGTCGGGATTCCGGATCGCCCACACCGGATTCGGTCGGCGTCTCGCCGTTGGCCCAGGCCACGGAACGACGCACCCACGCATGCACGACGGCACGTTCGGCGACACGATCCTTGCCAGTGATGCCGGAAGCTCCCGGATATGCGTCAATGGCGTCCATGCGATCGAGATCCGCGACGGTCGCCGGACGCAGATGCACCATTTCACCACGAATCGGCGGTATGGTGATCCGTGCCGGCAGTTCGCGGGATTCAACGCTCACTATCGACGACTCAGCATTCTCTGGCATGTCTTCGTCCCTCGTATCGTTACAGGTGCGGCCTATGCCACAACCATTCCGACGGTATTGTACTCGACTGGAGGATAGCTGGGAATCGAAAGGGGGAGATTCCCGATGAAATCTCCCCCGATACGGTAAAAACACGCCGGAAATCCGTTTTTAGGGGATTCCGACGTGTCCTTCGACCCGCTGATGGACTGAGCAGTGAAGCACAGACCGGGAAAGACCGTAGTCGACCTCTCCCCCTTCGCCTTACTTGATCTTACCCATCACGATCTTGGTGACGGCCTTCGCATCAGCCTGACCGCGGGTGGCGCGCATGACGGCACCGATGATCGCGCCCATCGGCTTCATGTTGCCACCCTTGAGCTTCTCGACGATGTCCGGATTAGCGGCCAGAGCCTCGTCGACGGCCTTTTCCAGTGCGCCATCATCGGAAACGACCTGGAAGCCGTGCTTCTTGACGACTTCGGCCGGGGCACCCTCACCGGCAAGCACGCCGGCGACGGTCTGCTTGGCGAGTTTGTCGTTGAGCTTGCCGTCGGCGATCAGCTTCTCAACCTCAGCCACGTCGGCCGGAGCGATCGGCAGCTCCTCAAGGCTCACACCCTTGGCATTGGCCTCGCGGGACAGCTCGCCCAGCCACCACTTCTTGGCACCTGCGGCACTCGCACCGGCCTTGACGGTCTCCTCAAGCAGATCCAAGGCATCGGCGTTGAGCACGTCGCGCATCTCCAGATCGTTGAAGCCCCACTCGCCCTTCAGACGATTGCGGCGCTCGCGCGGCATTTCCGGCATCTGGGCCTTCATCTCTTCGATGTGCTCCTTGGTGATGTGCAGCATCACCAAATCCGGATCCGGGAAGTAACGATAATCGTCGGCGTCGGACTTCACACGGCCGCCTGCGGTGGTCTGCGAAGCCTCATCCCAGTGACGGGTCTCCTGCAGGATCTCGCCGCCTTCGGAAAGAATCTGCGCCTGACGGCGAATCTCATACTGCACGGTCTTCTCGATGCCACGGAACGAGTTCACGTTCTTGGTCTCGGAGCGGGTTCCGAACGGATCGGACGGGCTGTTGCGCAGCGACACGTTCACGTCGGCACGCATATTGCCCTGCTCCATGCGGGCATGGGAGATGTTCAACGCACGCACGATGTCGCGAATGGCACGCACATAGGCGCCCGCGATTTCCGGAGCGCGCTCGCCCGCACCCTCGATCGGCTTGGTCACGATCTCAATCAACGGCACACCGGCACGGTTGTAATCGACCAAGGAGTGGTTGGCGCCTTCGATACGGCCGTCGGCACCGCCGACGTGGGTGTTCTTGCCGGCGTCATCCTCAATGTGCGCGCGTTCGATCAGCACACGGAAGACGGTGCCATCCTCAAGTTCCACATCCAAGTAGCCATTGCCGTTGGTCGGCTTGTCGTACTGCGAGATCTGGTAGTCACGCGGCATGTCCGGATAGAAGTAGTTCTTGCGGGAGAACTGGCTCCACTCGGCGATTTCGCAGTGCAGGGCCAGACCCAGCTTGATCGCGTAGTCGACGGCGGTCTTGTTCAGCACCGGCAGGGAGCCCGGCAGTCCCAGACTCACCGGGGTGAGCTGGGAGTTCGGGGCACCGCCGAAGGAAACTTCGGCCGGGCAGAACAGCTTGGTAGTGGTGGACAACTCCACGTGGGTTTCCAAGCCGATGACCGGATCGAACTTCTTGACGGCATCGGCGTACTTCATCAACTTTTCAGCCATTGTGTTTTCTTTCCTCCGATGCTTTCTACTTGCTCAGGCCGTCGAGCCACGGGGTGTTCAGGGACTGCCAAATCGGGCCGTTCCAATCCTCCTCAAGGGCGGCTTCGAGAGCTGCGGCCGGCTTGTACATGGCTTCGTCACGCTGCTGCGGGGCGAGGAACTGGAAGCCGACCGGCAGGCCGTCATCACTCAGGCCGGCCGGGACGCTCATGGCCGGGACTCCGGCGAGGTTGGCCGGAATGGTGGTGATGTCGATGGCGTACATGGCCATCGGGTCTTCGGTCTTCTCACCGAACTTGAAGGCGGTGACCGGGCTGGTCGGACCGACGAGCACGTCAACCTTCTCGAAGGCCTTCTTGAAGTCGTCGATGATCAGGGTGCGAACCTTTTGCGCGGAGCCGTACCAGGCATCGTAATAGCCGGCGGACAGGGCGTAGGTGCCGAGGATGATACGGCGCTTGACTTCGTCACCGAAGCCGGCCTCACGGGTGTAGGCCATCATGTTGGCGGCGGTCTGCGGAACGCCCGCCGGCGGCATGACGCGCAGGCCGTAACGCATGCCGTCGTAGCGGGCCAGGTTGGAGCTGACCTCGGACGGCATGATGATGTAGTAGGCGCCCAAGGAATACGGCAAGTGTGGCAGGGACACTTCGGTGACTTCCGCACCCATCTCTTCGAGCTTCTTGACGCCTTCGTTGAAGCGGGCCATGACGCCCGGCTGGAAGCCTTCGCCGCCAAGTTCCTTGATCAGACCGACCTTGAGGCCCTTCAGATCACGCTTCATGCCTTCGCGGGCGGCCGCCACCATCGGGCGCGGACCTTCCGGAATGGAGGTGGAATCGCGCTTGTCATGGCCGCCGATCACTTCCTGCAACAAGGCCGCATCGAGTACGGTGCGGGAGCACGGGCCAATCTGGTCAAGCGAGGAGGCCATGGCGATCGCACCGAAACGGGATACGCCGCCGTAGGTCGGCTTAACACCGACGGTACCGGTCAGCGAGCCCGGCTGACGAATGGAGCCGCCAGTGTCGGTTCCCAAGGCGAGCGGAGCCTCGAACGCGGCCACCGCAGCTGCGGAACCGCCGCCGGAACCGCCCGGCACACGCTCGGTATCCCACGGATTGTGGGTGGTCTGGTAGGCGGAGTGCTCGGTGGATGAGCCCTGCGCGAATTCGTCGAGGTTGGTTTTGCCCAGCAGCGGCATGCCCGCGGCCTTGAGCTTCTCGATGACGGTGGCATCGTATGGCGGCACCCAACCTTCGAGGATCTTGGACGCGGCGGTGGTTTCGATGCCCTTGGTGACGATCATGTCCTTGATGGCGATCGGCACGCCGGCAAGTTCCGGCAGCTGGGCCTTCTCGTCGTCGGATTTGGCATCGAAGGCGTCGGCCTGTTCAAGAGCCTGTTCGCCGGAGACCTTCAGGAAGGCCTTGACGCTCGGCTCAGCGGCTTCGATGACGTCGAGATGGGCCTCGACCAGTTCACGGCTGGAGACCTCCTTGGCCTTGACCTTGGCCGCCATCTCGGCGGCGGACAGCTTGACGAGTTCAGTGGTGCTCATATCACTCCTCCCCCAAAATGCGTGGTGCGACGAACATGCCGGCCTCGGAGACCGGAGCGCCTGCGGTCGCTTCTTCCTGGGTCAGTGGAGTCTGCGGAACATCCGGACGCAGATAGGCCTCCAGCGGAATCGGGTTGGCGGTCGGCGGTACGTCATCAGTGGCGATTTCCTGCACCTTGTTGATGGATTCGGCGATGACGTTCAGATCGCCCTGCAGACGGGTGATTTCCTCATCGGTGAGTGCGATTCGGGCCAAATCGCCCAAATGCACGATTTCTTCTTTGGTGAAAGTAGGCATGCCCCTAACAGTAACGCGTCTGTGTGACGAGCACACGTCTTTTCATTCGCCAGCCCAATGCAGTCCGCGGCGGCTCTTCCCCTGCCTGTTGCAGTCCCGCATCGGTCTCTTCGCCAACCCAATGCAATCCACATGGCGGATTATTCCCCAGTCTTTGCATATGGCGGATTATTCCAGCCACTGGAGAAATCATCCCGCTAAAGACCCCATCAGAAACCTAATTCCTCCAGTCACTGGAAGAATCACCCCGCTCAGACACCCACCAGAAACCCAAACCCTCCAGTCACTGGAAGAATCACCCCGCTAAGACGTCCATCAGCGGGATAAAACACCCAGTGACTGGAAGAAATACCTCGCTCAGAAGCCCCGTAACGACCATATCCATCCAGTGACTGGAAAAATCACCCCCGCAATATGACCTCTCGGCATGCGGATTCATCCAGCAGCTGGAGGAATCGGACGATGCGTTACCGTGTCGACGGCAGAGTTATGCACAGACACGCCGAGAGGCCTCTGAGTTATCCACATTTGCCTATCGCGCTTTCCTCGGTACCAAGCCACAGGGTAGCGTCGAATCATGAAAGCGTATCCTCAGATTGACAGGCTTCTTGATCAAGCCGAAAGCGCACAACGATGTGCGCACAGTAGCAAGCCCTTGATGCAGAAAGGGCTCTATCGCAGATACCTCGCGGGGGATCTGGTCAAGCCGTATCCCGGACTGTTCGCACGTTCGGCATACTGGAATCGTCTGAATGCCGCGGAACAGTCGTTGCACGCAGCCCGTACGCTCAAAGATCTCCACGGCAATTGGATCTTCGCGGGAATCACCGCAGCGGCAGCGTATGGTTTTGAACACCAATGGCTCCTGCATCACCAGGGATTGACCATCACCCTGCCCACACGCGGCTCATACCGTTCACATGACAAGCTCAATGTCATCTACAGTCCATTCCCGAAAGACAACGCGGTCATCGTGAATGGCATACCGGTCACCAATCCGGCGCGTACGCTTCTTGATTGCGGCCACATGCTGGAATTCCGGTTCGCCTTGCCGATTTTCGATTCCGCCGCCGCCGAAGGAGTCGGCAACGATCAGGTATTGCAGGAATGCGTCCGTACCACGCGTGACTGCACGACGATCTTCAGACTTATGCAGCATGCGGATTCGAGTAGCGAGAACGGCGGCGAATCCTTGGCACGCGGAACCATGATCGAAGCCGGCTTTTCGATTCCTTAGCTTCAGATACCCTTCACTGATCCCACAACCGGAGAGCGGTTCCGTGTGGATTTCTTGTGGCGTGCGGATGATGGCAGGATCATCGTAGGCGAATTCGATGGCACGGCGAAGTATGTGGATCCGGAAATGACCGGTCGGAAGAGCATACAGGAAACCGTCCAAACGGAACGTAATCGTGAGCAGGCCTTACGTCGTGCCGGAGTCACGGAAGTCGTCCGATTCACCTTCGATGACGTCCTGCAACGCAACCCGCTGATAGCGAAGTTGCGCCGCGCGGGAGTCCCGACCGTACCATGATGCGTTCATTTCCAGTCACCGGAAGCATCAACCGCAGCCCGTCAAGACCGGGGAACGGCATGCTGAGCAATCCAGGCGTGCATGGAGACTGCGGCCGCAGCACCTGCATTGATGGAGCGAACCGAACCGAATTGGGAGATGTAGACCACATCGTCGGCCAGCTCGAGCGCCTTCTCGGACAGACCCGGGCCTTCCGCGCCGAAGAGCATGAGGCAACGCTTGGGGAAATGATAGGTTTCCATCGGCACGGCACCGGGAATAATGTCAAGAGCAATGATGCGTGCGGCCTGCAGGTCGGCGATTTTCGACTCTAATTCAGCCAGTTGCGCCAGCTGCTCTGTGTTTTTTTGAGCGTCATATGCAGCCAAAGTATTCGATACGGTGCCGGATGATCGGGGTTCGGCACCGGTATCGGCAATGTCAGAGACATCGGTTTGCGGCGGTACGAAGACGCAGGCATCGTCGGGACGTGGTCCGGCCGCGGTTCCACGCATGCGGCATGCGATGGCCGCAGCCTGCGATTGCGCCGCGGCGATTTCACCTGAAATGCGGTATTTCCAGCATTCGACGAGCTCAGCGATGGATGGATGGTTTTCGACGTGCTGGTACAGTTCCGTCATGAGCGCGCCCTTGCGATTCCACTTGTGCGGCCCGACGATGTGTACGCGGGATGCTTGGAATGCATTGGCCGTGCGCACCATGGATCCGATGTTGAAGTCATGCGTCCAGTTCTCCACGGCGACTTCGAACTCATGACGGCCATGCGCGTCAAGATCGGCCTTGATGGCCGCGACGGACCAATAGCGGTAGCGGTCAAGCACATTGCGACGATCGCCTGCATCAAGCAAGGATGAATCGAATCGCATATCGAAATTCGGGGATTGCGGATTGTCCGGACGCGGCTCTCCCGGATGGGTTTCGGCCCACGGGCCTACGCCCACCTCACGGAATACCGGTTCGCCGGACGCTTTCGCCGCGACATCGATAGGGTTGGGTGCGTGCATGGTTCCTTCCGATTTTCATCCCGTACGCGTCAGCATCAGGCAGGGCCTAGGTTTTTCGCCCTCTGATGCAAGTGAGCAACGAGCCGACTCAGTGAAGCTCGGACTCCTTGTACACTTCGATGAATGGCAACTCGGACTCATCGCCGGAGACCGGATTGACGACCTTGATGGTCGGATGGGTCATATCCACGCCACCAATCAACGACGCCACGGCGAGCACTTCGGCCCCTTCCCTCTCCACGACGGAAAAGTCGAGACTCAGTTCGTTGCCGTTACGCAAGGTGACAAGCGAGGAGGTTTGCACATACGACTTTTCGGACAGCCAGGAGTCGAGCAGCACCACGCGCTTGCCCGTGATGGACGGTCCCTTGATGGACGGGTACACGAAATCCATGACGAATCCGTTCAAGTCTTCACCACGGGAGGCCGCAGCCTGGATCATGGCGGAGACCAACGGCACCGCAGCGGCGGTCAACGCGCCGACGGCATCGACATCATCAACGGAATAGCCGGCTTCCTCCAACGTATCAAGCAAGATATGCCCGACGACGGAGGCCCCGCAATGATCGAACGTCACGGATGCAAGCTCTGAGAACGGCTTGTCCTTCATCTCGGCCTGCAGCAGGGTCTTGAGCTGATCGCGCGGCTCGAGCATGGCGAAATTGACGGTGGACGGCTCAGTGGCGGTGGCGGTCGATGCGACCTCGGTGGCGGCCGGCACGGTCTTACGGAAAGTCTTCTCGTCAGTCATAGCTCCAGCCTATCCTTTCGGCTCGTCAATCCCTCGCATCATCTACGGTTTCGGGCGCCGTCAGCTCACGGATATCCGCCTTCTCGGATGGAATGATTTCCACGGATTCGATGACCTTGCCTTGATCCACGCGTTGCAGTTTGCGAGCGGTGACCAGCACGCGGGACTCCAATGACGAGGCGAACGCATTATAGGCGCCAACCGTTCTGGTAATCGCCGTGCCGAGTTTGGTGGCGCGCTCCCCCAGCACCGCGAAACGCTCATACAGTTCACGTGACAGGTCGAATAGCATTTTCGCGTCATCGGTAAGGCTCTGCTGTTGCCAGGCGTAAGCCACCGATTTCAACACCGCCCACAACGTAATCGGTGAGGTCAAAGCCACCTTACGGGCGAATGCGTCGTCCATCAGCGTCGGATCGGTCTCCAAGGCGGCCTGCAGCAGCGACTCGTTCGGGATGAAGGCGATCACGAAATCCGGCGCGTCCGAGAACGCGTTCCAGTAGGCCTTGTCCCCCAGCACCTTCACATGCTCGCGCACTGCCTTGGCATGGGCCCTCAGCAGATCCGCCTTGCGCGCCAGCTCCTCCTGCGAAGCGGTGTCGGGAATCTCGCAGGCACGTTGATAGTCGGCATATGGTGCCTTTGCGTCGATCGGAATAGTTTTACCACCAGGCATGTGGATCACCATGTCCGGACGCTGGGTATGCCCGTCCGCGTCGGTGACGACCACCTGCGTATCAAAATCGACATGTTCCAGCAGACCCGCCGATTCGACGATGTTAAGCAATTGCGCCTCGCCCCAGGCGCCACGTACCTTGTTGTTGCGCAATGCAGCCGACAGCGAGCTCGTCTCACGGTCGAGCCGCGCCTGCTGTTCCCCCAAACCCTTGAGTTGCTCGCCGAGCGCACCCATTTCGCGCTTGCGCCCCTCTTCGATTTGGGAAACCTTCTCCTGAAGGGCGTCAAGATTCTTCTGCACAGGAGCCAGAGCGGAGAGCACCTTGCTCTGCTCCCGCAACTGCCGCTCGCTTTCGGTCTGCCGACGTTCCGCTTCCGCGGCGGCCTTTTCACGCTCACGTTCGATTCTCGTCTGCTCGGCGCTTTGCGCCTGCGCCAGCTGGGATTTGAGATATGTCAGCTGCTGATTCAATCCTTCGGACTGCGTGCGGTACTGTGCCACGGATGTGGTCAGATCGCCGATCCGTCGCCGATCGTCCTCGATCTGCGCCTTCGCCTCGTTCAAGTCGGCGGTACGCGCATCCCGCGCCATGTCCTGCCCTCTGGATCGCCCCGCGAAAAAGCCCGCGGCCGCTCCAAGCGCGGCCACGATCACCATCAGCACCATTACAAACACAGGATTGTCGAACATATGTTCTAGTAAACAGCATGCGGTGGACCACGTGTCGCAGCCACGCCCGAATCCACCCGACGAACCGCATTCATCCGTACGAACGACCACCCGATACCCCGCGCTGGATTATGCTGGGGAGCAGTCGTACGAGAGCGAAGGAACACAAGAGGCTGGTATGGGATTCGATTTGTTCATGGCCGCAGTCGCCATCGTGGTCGCCTCCATTGCGACATGGGGCATTCTCAGATTCTTCCTCGGCCAATCACCGAGCGACGGCAGATCGTCGACGCCACCAACGCCGGACGATCGCAAAGACCCCCCGGCAACCGAAACATCGGCGGACCATGTGCGGAACCATTCCAGCCCCAGCACCAATCCACCATCATCGGAAGCCGAACGGTCCGCCAACAACCGGCCCGAAGCCGCCCCTGCCGCCAACTCCGCGGAATCCGCCGATGACGACCAACGCATCGTTCCGCTGCTCGTCATCGCCACGATTCTTACGATTCCAACGTTCGTCGTCACCATGCTCATGCTCGGCAGCGTAACCATGCCCGACTGGCTGACCAATCCATGGCTACATGCCATCGTGATCACGCCGGTCATGTTCTATTGCGGTGCGCCGATTCATCGCCACGGCATGCCCGCCCTGCATCAACGCACGCCGAATGCGGATTCGCTGATTTCGCTTGGCATGTCAATCGTCTATGCCTACAGTCTGCTGCTATGCGTGGTGTCTTGGATTTTTCCGGTCGGCTCACGCGATCCGTATTTCGCGTTCGTCGGTGTGGTCGTGATGCTGGCATTGATCATTCGCCTGATTCGCCGGAAGCTGGTGATCGTGCGGTTCCCGATCGAACATCCCGAAGATTTTGAGCAGGCGCTGAAGATTCGCGCAACCAATGCGTCGTCACAGCCGACACAGTCAACACAGTCAACACAGTCAACACATGGAAAAAGCGCGGAAGAGGTTGTCTTCCGCGCCAGAATAGGCCATGTGATCCACACTCGCGTACTACAGATCACCACTGCGGTGACGATGGTCGTCGCCGTGTGGACGTTCGCGCTATGGCTGGTGTTCGGCATGCAGCCGAAGCTTGCGGTTGCGGTGCTTATCGCCGCTACCGTGTTATCGGTCGCCGGCCTGGTGCTTGAGGTCGGCGACCGCGTTTCCTCCCTCTGACAAGGGAGGAAACGGTAGGGCCGATGCCGGCGGACCTCACTGAGGTTCGCCGGCAGCCTCTTGTTCCCGCAGGGGAACGGCCCGGCTTACTTGCCCATGTCCGCCAGTTGATCGCTCGCCCATGCGGACAGTTCGAGATGATCGCCGCCGGTCTGATCCACCAACACGGTGTCGCCGTCATGCACCTGGCCAGCCAGCAGCATGCGCGCCAGCTGATCGCCGACCTCGGTCTGCACCAGGCGACGCAGCGGGCGAGCGCCATACGCCGGATCGTAGCCGGTGTTGGCCAGCCATTCGCGTGCCGAATCGGTCACATCGAGCGTGATGCGACGCTCGGTCAGGCGAGCGGAGACCTGCGCCACCTGGATGTCCACGATGCCGCCCAGTTCCTCGCGGGTGAGCGGGTGGAACATGACCAGCTCGTCCAAGCGGTTGATGAATTCCGGCTTGAACTGCATGTGCACGGCATCCATCACGGCCTTCTTCTTGGCGTCCGCATCCAAGTCCGGATTGACGAGGAATTGCGACCCCAAATTGGAGGTCATGATCAGAATCGTGTTCTTGAAGTCCACGGTACGGCCCTGACCATCGGTCAGACGGCCATCGTCGAGCACTTGCAGCAGCACGTCGAATACTTCCAGATTGGCTTTCTCCACCTCGTCGAACAGCACCACCGAGTATGGGCGGCGGCGTACGGCCTCGGTGAGCTGGCCGCCCTCCTCGTAGCCGATGTAGCCCGGCGCGGCGCCGATCAGGCGAGACACGGAGGCCTTTTCCATGTATTCGCTCATGTCGATGCGCACCATGGCCTTCTCGTCGTCGAACAGGAAGTCCGCGAGCGCCTTGGCCAGTTCGGTCTTGCCCACGCCGGTGGGGCCTAGGAACAGGAACGAGCCGGTCGGGCGATTCGGGTCGGAGATGCCGGCACGCGAGCGCCGCACGGCGTCCGAAACCGCTGCGATGGCTTCCTTCTGGCCGATCACACGCTTGCCGAGATACTCCTTCATGTGCAGGAGCTTTTCATTCTCGCCTTGCATGAGGCGGCCGACCGGGATGCCGGTCCATTCGGATACGATGCCGGCCACGGAATCGGCATCGACGTGGTCGGGCACCATCGGTTCGGTTTCGGCGACCGCGGTGCCGTTCGCGTCATTGTTGTCGGCGGCGGCTTCCGCTGCGGCCAGTTCCTTCTGAATCGCGGGGATCTCGCCGTACGAGATGCGGCTGGCCTTCTCCAGGTCGCCTTCGCGCATGGCCTTGTCGGCTTCTACGCGCAGGTCGTCGAGCTTGGCTCGCAAATCGCCGACCTTGTTGTGGCCGGCCTTTTCCGCGTCCCAACGTGCCTTGAGGCCGCTCAGCTTTTCGCGGGCGTCCGCCAGATCGGCCTGCAGCTTCTCGAGGCGGTCCTTCGAAGCGGGGTCTTCGGCCTTCTTGAGCTGCATCTCCTCCATTTCGTAGCGGGTCACCTTGCGTTGCAGTTCGTCGATTTCCTCCGGCGAGGAGTCGAGTTCCATACGCAGGTGCGCGGCTGCCTCGTCGACCAGGTCGATGGCCTTGTCGGGCAGCTGGCGGCCGGAGATATACCGGTTCGACAGGGTTGCGGCGGCGACCAGCGCATCGTCGCCGATCGTCACCTTGTGGTGCGCCTCGTAACGTTGCTTCAGACCACGCAGGATCGCAATCGTGTCTTCCACGCTCGGTTCGCCGACGAAGACCTGTTGGAAGCGGCGTTCCAGTGCCGGATCCTTTTCGACGTTCTCTCGATATTCGTCGAGCGTGGTCGCACCGATCAGGCGTAGTTCGCCGCGGGCCAGCATGGGCTTGAGCATATTGCCTGCGTCCATGGAGCCTTCGGCGGCGCCCGCACCGACGATGGTGTGGATTTCGTCGATGAAGGTGATGATCTGCCCGTCAGACTTCTTGATCTCCTCGAGCACGCTCTTCAGTCGTTCCTCGAATTCGCCGCGATACTTGGAGCCCGCGACCATGGAGCCGAGGTCGAGCGAGATCAGCTTCTTGTTCTGCAGGGTGGTCGGCACGTCACCGGCGACGATGCGCTGCGCCAGACCTTCCACGACGGCGGTTTTGCCGACGCCCGGCTCGCCGATGAGCACCGGATTGTTCTTGGTGCGCCGGCTCAGGATCTGGATGACGCGGCGGATCTCTTGATCGCGGCCGATCACGGGGTCGAGTTTGCCGTCTTTCGCGGCGGCCGTCAGGTCGGTGGAATACTTTTCGAGCGCCTTGTACGATCCTTCCGCGTCGGGGCTGGTCACTTTCGCGCCGCCACGCACGCCCGGCACCGCCTTGCGCAGCGCTTCGGCGGTCACGCCGTTCTTTTCAAGGATTTCCGCGGATTGGTTCGGCTTGCTTGCCGTGATGCCGATGAGCAGGTGTTCGGTGGAGACGTATTCGTCGCCCATCGCCTGCATTTCCTTTTCGGCCTGCGCGATCGCGGCGGTCAGCTGACGGCTTGCCTGCGGCTGCGATGTGGTCGAACCGCTGGCAGCCGGCAACGCGACCAAGGCGTTGCGCACCGCAGCGCCGATGGCTTGCACGTCGCCGCCGGCAGCCTGGATGAGGCCGCGGATCACACCGTTTTCCTGGCGTAGCAACGCATCCATCACATGCAGCGTGTCGACTTGCGCGTTACCTGCCGCGGACGCGCTTTGAATGGCGTCTCCGATGGCTTCCTGCACCATCGTGGTGAACTTTTGTTCCATATCATCCTCCATGATTCGCGCCGCTCGCGTATCGTCTTCGCAGCTCACTTGCCGCGAATCGACCGCAATCCGGCGCATATGTCGTTGTCTGATATGCTCAACCGACTTCACCGCCATTCTATTCCCAAAACTTGAGTCAGCAACACTCAACTTTTGTTTTTCTTTTCCAGCGAATAGTGATCCAGATACACAAAAACCGGCTGATTCATGACGGAAAGATGTCATGAATCAGCCGGTTTTTATGGAAATAAGCTCTTTGTCGGCCAGCAATCAGCCACGCAACACCACATTGCGCAACGAACCGATGCCCTCGACGTGCACGACGGCCTCATCACCCGGATCAAGATGTCCGGAAGCGTTCGGCGTGCCGGTCATGATCACATCGCCCGGCAGCAGCGTGGTGAAGCTCGAAATCGCGGCGATCTGCTCCGGAATGCCATGAATCAGGTTCGCCGTGGTACCCGACGCCATCTCAACATCCTCACCGTTGAGCGTGAACGAGATCTTCGCGTCCTTCCAGTCCAGGTCATCACGCGTCACGATCCACGGACCGAGCGGACAGGCGGTATCGAAACCCTTCGCACGTGTCCACGTCGGATCGAGTCCCTGCAGGTCACGCAGCGTCACGTCGTTCACGCAGGTGAAGCCAAGCACATAATCCATGGCCCGCTCCACCGGCACGTTCTTGGCGATGCGCCCCATCACCACGGCGACCTCCGGCTCGAAATTCATGTCGTTGGAGCACGGCGGAATCACAATCGGATCGTCCGGGCCAATCACGGAAGTGCTCGGCTTGGTAAAGATCACCATATCCTCCGGCGCATGCTTGATTTCGGAGTGACCGGCCTCATGCATGAACTGCGCATGCGCCTCGTAGTTTTTGGCCAGACCGTACACCTTCGACGGAATCACCGGCGCAAGCAGGCGGATGCCGTCACCGTCGACCGGAAAGCGCTCGCCGGTCGGCTGGACGGCGGCGCCGGACAGTGGATAACCGTCCAATGCCACCAGATAATCCTTGCCGTCGCTCTCGTCGGTCTGCACGAAAGCGTACTGCGGTACATCATTATGCGAAAAACGTGCGATTCTCATGCCCTTTAGTCTACGCCGGTTCAGACGGCCCGCTCGACTTCGGTGCGCGCCTGGAGATTGAGTCGCATACGCAGGGTACCGACCTCCTGCTCCAATTCGTCGATTCGCCGCACCTGCTGGTAGATCATCAGGTCACGTACATCGACGCTGCCGTCACGCGGGGCGGCCGGAAAGGTGATTGCGCGAAGAGGCGCCTGCGATTGCGAAGAAGACCGGTCCGAAGTCACGGTCTGCATCGACGCGAGCACGTGCGCACTGGCGGCATCCAATCGATCATCATATCGCGGACCGGCCATCGCATCGCTCGAGCTCTTACGCCACCTCGCAAAGCAACGCTCGATGCGCTTGTAACCGATCAGCGCCGGGTCGAGCCCCGCCTCACGGAACAGTTTGACCGGTGATTCGCCGGCATGAGACCGCCGCATGCACGATTGCTTGAACGCCTCGGAATAGGTGATTCTTCTCGCCGTGGCCTCGGCCACCGCAGGCAATGTCTTCAGATAGGCGACCTCTTCAGGACTGAACATTCCTCCGCCGTTAGACATGACGACCCTCCTCCGTGCTACATGTGTTCACACCCGGGATCAACGTCGAAAACCGCCTCCGTCTTACCGCCTCGATTATTGCCCGATGGAGTTTATGGTAGATGAAAACAAGTCCCATCTCAAGCGCAATTAACTTATACCCCTAACTCCCTCCTTATTACTACCAATTCACCTTATTTTTGTTGATTTTTCAACGACTCACCCACCCTAGTCATCGACATGTATAAAACACCCTAATTCATCACCCTTTCTTAAGATATTTATGTAAATCAATTGACTTATTTACCGTATTCCATATCACTGTGGAACCTAACGGGAAAAACCTTCCCGCACCTTGCCGAACGACATGCAAAGGTGCCGCCCGCGGTTTTCGCAAGCGGCACCTGATCCGGATTTTCGCCCGGCGTTTTCCGGTCAAGGCGTTCCGGCAATACCCCCTTCAGTCACATCGTTCGGACGTCAGGACTCGACCAGCGTGTTCCGGGACTTGAGCGCCACGGCCGCGCCGGCACCGGCCAGCAGCAACGCCACGATGGTGAACAGCACGGTTCCCGCGGCACCGGTAAGCGGCAGCTGGGTGATGGACTTCACGTTCTTCACCGTAATCGCACCGTCAGCACCGGAGGTGGCCAGTCCCAGCACGTTGCTGCCGTCAGCCAACGCGAAGGTCGCCTTCTTGGCGTTCTGGTTGATGGAGACCTTGATGTTGAATTCCGCCAGGAACTGCTTGGAATAGTTCAGATCTTCGCGGGTCGCGGTTTCCTTGATGGTGTAGGTGCCTTCCGGCAGGGCGAACACCTTGACCTTGCCGTTTGCGTCGGACTTGATGTCGGCGGAGGCGGAGGCGGAGGTGCTCAGCATGTAGCCGTTGTCGGTAGGCACGAACGTAAGGGTGTTGCCTCGCGCGTCCTTCACATTGAAGGTCACGCCTTCCAGAGCGTTCTCTTCATCGCCGACGCCGATCTTGGTGAATTCGAACCTACCGGTGATGAGTTCGACCTCATCGCCGTCCGTCGAGGTGTTCGGGTCGGTGGCCACGGTTGGCGTATTGGTCACCGTCTCGCTTTCCTTGACTTCTTCGTTGATTACGCCGGTGTACTGCACGTAGATGGTCTTGCCCGCATTCGCGAGGCCGGTCTCGCTGGCCGCATAGTTGCTCAGATCGACCGTGAACTGGTCCGTGCCGTTGCCCTTGAGCTCGTTAGCGGTGAAACCACTGACCACGTAGTTGTTGTCAGCCGGGATCTCGGTTACGTTAACCGTCTCGCCATCGACGGTGATCGTGGAGGAACCGCCTTCGACGTACACCTTGATGTCATTATTGACGGTCAGGCCCACGCCCGGCTTATCCATGATCTTGAACATCGGATCGGTCTTACCCAGCATGTTCGGCAGCTTGACCTGGATGGTGTAGTTCGCGACACTGCCGACGCCCATGGCCTGGGCCTTCTCTTCGGCGGTCTTTCCCGGGGTCGGCGGCGTGTTCGACTTCGCCACGACGGTACCGAGGGTCAGCGGATCACCAGACTTGCGGACGAACTTGGTGTAGGTTGCGCCGTTGGCGGTCACCTGCGTGGCCACGACCGTAGGCACGCCGTTCGTGTCGGTAATCAGATACCAGCCTTCGGTCACGTCCAGGGTGACCGTCGACGCTTCAAGCGCAGCGGTCTTCGTATCGGTCGGGGTCAGTCCGGAAACGACCAAGGCGTCAGCGAATGCGCGCAGTTGTGCGTCGGTGAATGTCGCCACGTACGCGGCCGGATTGTCCTTGTACGGGTCCGGAATCTCACTCACGCCGCCCGCACTCTTCGCCGCAGCCTCAACGGCGGTCTTCGCCGCATCGACGGTGTTGACCTGCACCTTGCTCATGGTCGGCGCGGTACCCTGCGGATCGGCGAATTCGGCGAACTTGTATGCCTTGAACTCGGAACCCGCGGCCGCGTTCGTCACGGTGATTTCGGCTGCGGTCGTCGGATCGGCCTGTGCGCTCGCAGCGCCTAGGGCCATGCCGGCCAGCAGCGTCGCCGCGGCGGCCACGCTTGCAAAAAGCTTCCTTGCGTTCATGATGAGAAACCTCTCTTCCTTGTAATTGTTGCTTGGGTGTTCACCATTGATTCGAATGTTGTGCGTTATCAGGATTCGTGTCCGGCCGGGGTACCATCGGCTTGGCCGGATGCGTCCGTTCAGTCATTGGTTGCTGCCATCACCCCCATCAGTACAACCGTTTCTTGCCGCTCCATATGGAGACGATGATTCCCGCCACGACGGCGATCAGACCGAAACAGCCACCAATGAGCAGCCACTGTCGACCGGTGAGGTCACCTGCCGCGGGGAGCGTCGCAACCGAGATATAGCGATTGACGAACGTAGCCGTCAGATCGTCGGCCGGCTGTTGTTTGTCGGCTGCGACGTCCCGGCCATCGCGATCCTTGACCTGCACGACCTGCGTCACCTTCGCCTCGTATTGGCCGGCCGCATTCTTGGCGACGGTGACGGTGACGTGATATTCGGACTTGTCAAAACGCCAACCATGCCTGGCCGCAGGCTGTACTTCCACCACCTTGAAGGTGTAGGTGTCGGTACCGTCGTTCAGCAGAGTCGAGAATGTCAGCGGATCACCTGCGGAATCGACGGTGAATGCACCCGGCTTGGAGATATTCGCTTGCAGGTTGCCGATCGAAGTCGTCTGCTTGCCGCCTTCGAGACCTTTCAGCATGGCACCGGTGTTCTGCGCCTTCTGCGTATCCGACGTGATGTCGGTCAGTTCGAAGTCGAAGGATTCCGCATAGTCGTTGCCCTGGGTCTTCTTGCTGAGCTTCACGCCGTCTTGCAACGTAACCGTGTTGCGTTGATTCCGTACCGTGCATTCGTAGGTTTTCAGCGGCTTCTGCAGGTCGGCGTTCTTGTCGGCGAGCGCCCACAGCTCATTCTTATCGATCGTCACCGTGACGTTCGCGTCGCCGACTTGGTTGTAGCCGTCGACCGCGTCTTCGGTAAGCGTGTATTCGCCTGGCGCAAGTTTGACGAAACCGTCGTTCCATTGATTGTCGGCGTTCAACGTCACTGTGAGGTCGACCGCATCGTCGTAGCCTTTGAGGTGCATCTGCACTTCCGTACCGTCGACAGGTTGCACATCGGGCCATTCCTTGGTCACTGCGACGTTGGCGACCGGTATCTGCAGTACCGGATGCCGGTAATTCGCGCAACTCGACCTGTCGTCGGTGGTGTAGCAGACTTGGGCCGTCTTGTTGGACTTGAAGCCGGCCTTGCCCGCCGAAGTGGCTCCGGTATCGGCATCGCCCGTCGCGTCATAGCCGGTCTTCGCATATGTCTGATAAGCGGAGTCGGTCGGTTCCACGTTGTACGACAGCGTATATGTCATGCCGTCCTTGAGCTCGTACGATTCGTTGAATTCGGCCCTGACGATGCCGTTGCCGTCTTCGCTGTACCACAACGCGTAATCCGTATCGAGTACCGGAGCGGTTTCACTGGCCTTGCCACCGGTGACGTTCAGCGAAACGCCGCTCGTTACCTTGTAGAACGTCTTGCCATCGAACGTTTTCGCAGTGGATTTGTCGTAGGCGATGCCGCTCTGCTTGGCATATTCCGACAGTTCGTCGGTGATGGAGACGCCCGTATACACGTGCTTTTCGGTGATGGTCTTCTGGATATCGTTGAAGATCTGTGCCAGCTGCATGGCGCTGGAGGCCGAATAATAGTAGTCGCCGGAGGCTCGATCGCCCAGATTCCAATACCCGGTGGCATTCGGATAATTGCTCGAGATGCCGTGCATGAACTTATTGGCGTTGCTGGCGGACGATACGCTCGCCGACGGATTCGCACCATCGAAAATGCCGATGGAGTACACCGTGGTGCCAGCATTTTTCAGCATCTTCGCCTTGGAAATCGCATTGTTGGCAATAGTGTCATTAAACCCGCTGATACCAGGTTCACTATCCGTAAAGAAAACAATGTACTTCTTCACGCCGGCGCGATTTCCTTTTTTCAGGGCCTCCTGTGCCTTCTCGAAGGCATAGTCGGCTTGGGTGGCGCCCGAAGCAGTCAATGCCTTGACCGAAGTCTTCAATGAACTCATGTCCGACGTCAGACCGTTTACCACCTGAGTGCAGTTATACCCACCGCTACCATTGGTCCAACAGGTTTGATCATTGCCCTCACTATCGTTCTTATCACTCGCGAACTTCACCAAGGAGACTTGCACCTTCTTATCCACTTCCGAGATGGATTCGTTCGTCTGATCGGTCTTATCCAAGAAGGAATTCACGGCGCTCTTCAACGCATCCAGCTTTATCGCGTCGTATAGTTGGGTCCCGTATTCAGCATTCGAACTGCTCTTTGGCGTGATGCTCTGCCACTGCCATCCATTCTGGTAGCCCCAGCTATTCCCGGACGCATTCCAGGTCACCGCCTCATACTTCGGATTCGAGTCAGAGCAATTGCCGGCGCATCGGTAGTAGGTCTTTGACGTGTCCAAATCACCCGAATAGATGGGAAGTCGCTCATTCATGGAACCGGACACATCCAGCACCAAGGCGATGTCTATCGGGGTGGTGTCCGTGGTGGAGGTGGAGGCGTCCTTGCCGGTCACGTCAAGTTTGAGTGTGTAGGCGCCATTGCCTTGGTATTCGATGCTCTTGGTATGCTCCGGCGTCGACAATCCCGAGGAAGCGGACTTCAGCATGCCCCGGTACGACGCAATACCAAGACGTACCGTCTTATCGGCATTATCCTTAGTTTCGTCGTCTTTCGCTTCGTTCTGATTCGCCACGGTATCGGCATCATCGTCATCCGATTGAACCGACCGCTCAACGGTCGTAGGGTTCTCGGTTCCCGTTGGTTTCTGGGTCGGCGTTGCGGGGGTCGTCGCGGGTTGCGCTTCCGACGGAGTGGCAAGTTCCATAACAGGCTCGTCGGCTGATCCGGCCTCCTGCTCTTCAGATTGTTTCACGAGCTGTTCCACAGGCCGTTCCGTGGATTGCTTCGCAGACGCGCCCTCAGCCGCAGGATTTTCGGACCCTTCGGATACATTCTCGGACGGGGTGGATTCCGCTGCCGGAGCAGTCTCGGATACATCGTTCGATGCACTGCTCGCGGAAGCCGTCGCAACCTGTTCGGCCGCCGCCGCATCGGCGTCATCGGCCAATGCCATCGTACTTGCGCCGGCCATGCCACCCAGCATTGCGAGGGTAGCCGCCATGGCCATGAGCTTCTTTCCAAGATCCTTGCGATGTCGGTCGCTCAAGCCGGCAAGCAGATCCTTGATTCTCTTCATAGCATGTCCATCTCTTCGTCTCGACGCGTAAGGCCGGCTCCGTCACGTGCCTTATGAAACGGACTGTAGGGAAGAAAGCCCTGCGGCGCATACACCCTCCCAGGGGGAGCATCCAACCACTTGCATCATCGAAAATCGTTGGAATTCCAACAAGACCATACCCTCTTCGGCAACCTCTTCAAGACATGAAAACATCCTCTTTCAAGGAGGCGCGCAAAAGCCCCATGCCGATTGCGACGCATCGAAACCACCATGGTCGCGACATGATGATCACCCGCCGCTCAACCACGAGACGGCCAGCATTCGGCATGACGCATGATCCTACGCTTCGGACGAATTAGTCTAAGCATGATGAAGCACAACACCATGCCGCCAACCAGAACGCCGACACCCACCCACAGTCCGATGCTGCGCGCATCATGCAGGTCGGTCGGGTCGGGTGCGGGCATGGGAATCGACACACGATGCCCCGAAACCAGCAGCCGCTGGGTATTGATGCCATACGGCGTGCAAGTCATCAAGGTGAGACGATCCTCCCCCGGCTCGATTGTGAGACGTGATGTGTCATTCGGATCAATCACGCCGATGCGATCCACCTGATAGCCAAGGGTTTCACCCATCACCTCGACATACATGAAATCACCCTGCTTCATCTCGTCAAGGCGGGTGAACATCATCGCCTCGACCAGACCACGATGCCCGGTGATCACCGCATGCGTGTTCGTGCCACCGACCGGCAGGCTCGTACCATACAAATGCCCGGCACCCTTGGCGAGCGCCTGCTCCGACGTACCATGATAAATCGGCAGTTTCACGCTGATTCTAGGAATCGACACGGTTCCCATAATGCCGGAGCCGGAATCAAGCAGACCCTGATACTCCTCATCCTGACTGGAGACGGAACCCCCGTCACCGGAACTCTGCGAAACGCCCGCGGCCGACGCGAAAGGATCCACGGCCTCACCAAGAATCGGCTGCCCCTCCTTGGCAAGACGTGCGTTATAGGCGCGGGCATCGGCAAGCCGGTCCTCAGCCTGCGGGTACGGCCAGCCCGCAACCGTTTTCGCCACCGCATCGGAAGTATTCGACAGACTCCGCGCCGATCGCACCTGCATGACCACCGGAAACAAGCCTACACATAAGGCCGATGCGATCAACAGCACCGCAAGCGCACGCATCACCACGAACTGCACGAGCCGCATGCGACGCCGACGCACCACATCCGATACGTCAACCACCTCAGCAAACGCCACAGGCTCCCACCGGAGGGCAACGGCCCGAGACACCTCCCGCCGCACGCTGACTCTGCGAAGCATCATGCATCTCCTTCGAACGCAACAATCTTCGCATCACCACCCCTGCAATCCATGCCCCCCTATTGGAGGGGTCCACGATCATTCCCACAGGCAGGAACGTATGGGCCGACGCTAGATGAACGCGCGCTCGCCGAAGATGGCGGTGCCGACGCGCACAATGGTAGAGCCTTCGGCGATGGCGAGCTCCATATCGCCGGTCATGCCCATCGACAGTTCCAGGCAGCGTTCGGTTCCCGGCGTCTTGGACGCAAGGATCAGATCGCGCGTCTTGCGCAGATGCGCGAAGCATTTGCGAATCGTGGTCTCATCGTCGACATGCGCGCCAATCGTCATCAGGCCCTGCAGTTCGAGGCCATCCAACGTGCCTATCTTCTGTGCGATGCGGATGGCGTGCGCAGGATCGCAACCTGACTTCGACGTCTCTCCGGATTCATTCACCTCCAGCAGCACGCCGACCGTAATGCCGCGCGCGACGGCCCTGCGCGAAATCTTCTCTGCCAAATCGACCGAATCCACCGACTCGATCGTGTTGATCACCGGTAACACTTTGCCGATCTTGTTGCTTTGCAGTTGACCGATCAGATGGAACGGAATATGCGTACCGTCCGCATTGCCGGCAACCGCCTCGGCAGTGGCCGCCCCCAACGTAAAGCCGCGTTGCGCGCACTGCTTCAGCAATCCTTCGGCCTTTGCCGTCACTTCCTGCGGACGATTCTCTCCGATCATGCGCACCCCGGCGTCGATCGCGGTCATGATTTCGCCGACGTCACGCGTCTTCGTGGCTGCCAGCAGTTTCACCGAACCGACTTCGCGACCGGCTTGGGCTTCGGCGGTGGCGACACGGTCCAGCACACGATGCACGCCGTCCGTAATCTCCTGTACGCGCGCCGCATCGATTACCTCATTGGCAAGGTTTTTGTGGTCCATATAAGCAGTCATCTCATCGCCCCTTAACGTCGGATTCCCGATCCCTTTCCCTAGGGTATGAAGAAGCCCGTACGAGCCGGCCTGAAGTGAAGCGATAAAGCGGTCGGCAATAGTCGTACGGGCTAACATCAGACGACAGTAGAAGGGGGACTTCAAGACTCCGTCTGTAGTTTCTTTATGACTCAAAATGCCTTGATTGTTATGGCATATTCCATAATTTGAGACATTTCGAGGAAAATTTCGAGGGGTTAACCCCCTTGGGTTTCTGATTGTCTAGTAGGCACTCAGTCCTTGTCAGCATGTTGCCGCATTGCACGAATGTTTCCACGACTCAGGATTCGATGGTTTCGAACCGTTGCTCAAGCTCCCCGACACGCTGCCTCAACGCGATCACCTGGCAGGTCAGCGACTGGATCTGCCCCATTTGCATGGTGATGAGGCGGTTACGCGCATCGGTCGGCATCACGGCCATCGCACCCGGCCGTTTGGCCTCGTTCATGATCTCATCATCATGCTTCCAACGCGCGATATTGCGTTCCACACGCTTATGGCCGACGATCATGGGGCTCAGGCCGGCCGACGTAAAAATCACGCTCGGTCGCTCGCCCTGTAGATAACGACTCATGCAACTGACTTGGAAATCATGCGAATACGTGATGCGATTTTCCGTAACCGCCTCGACCGCCGGCAGCGACCGTAGGTATTCGACTTCCGTCTGACTGAATCGTCTTCTCGTCATGTTCCACCCACTTTCACATTGTCATTACCGTTGACTCCGCTTACGCGCCGCGCGACATGGATACGGCTTACGTGCTCTGGACGGTTCACCCTATCATCAGAAACTCGAAAATGACGGGGGTAAAACCACCCGTATCGCTACGCGCTAAACCTCGTGTAAGCTATATCACACAATCGATTCAACGCTTTATCATACAATTCACCCCATCTCACCCCTTATGTGAATCGCTTCCTTTCCGGAGGAGAAGGTAAAGTCCTGTATGACCAACCACTCAAGGAGGTACGATGCCAGGCCGTTTCGCTCCGACGCCGTCAGGCCGCATGCACATCGGCAACATCTACGCGATGCTGGGCGCATGGCTTTCCGCACGCAGCAGCAACGACGCGATCTACCTGCGCATCGAAGACATCGACGAACCACGCGTCGTCCCCGGAGCGGCCGACCTCATCATGGACGACCTGCAATGGCTCGGCCTTGACTGGGACGGCGCGCCCGTATATCAATCCGCCCGACACCCTCTGTATGAAGATGCCCTGCGCACCTTGCAGCGTCTCACCATCGACGATTCGGGAGCCGTCACCGCAGATGCCACCGGAAGTGCAACGCCGTTGATCTACCCCTGCTTCTGCTCACGAGCGGACATTCGCGCGGCTTCAGCACCGCAGGAAGGCGACCGTTTCATGATCTACCCCGGCACCTGCCGCAGGCTCGCCGAGACGAATCCGGACGAGGTACGCGCACGGCTTGCGCAGGGCAGGCGGCATTCCCTACGCATCGCCATGCCCGCTTCGAATTCGACGATTGCGTTTGAAGACCGTGTATTCGGCCATCAGGAATTCAATGTGACCCGCGAGATCGGCGACTCGGTCGTTCGCCGGGCCGACGGCCTGTTCTCCTACCAGCTGGTGGTCGTCGTAGACGATCTTGCCATGGGCGTCGACGACATCGTTCGTGGACGTGATCTGCTACGCTCCAATGCCCTGCAGATATGGATTCGGCAAGCCCTCACCGGCTCCACCGACTACTCTTACGCCCATCTCCCCCTCATCGACAATGCGAGCGGGCAACGACTTGCCAAGCGTGAGAAATCACTGGACATGGGCATTCTTCGCAAGCATGGCGTCACACCCGAACGAGTCATCGGATACTGCACCTGGCTGCTCGGGCTCCAAGGCGATCCGCATTCCACGCATCCGCAACCCATGAGCGTCCAAGAGGCCCTGACCGAATTCAGCTGGACCAAGGTCAGAACCGACACCGCCGACCGTTCCCTTGACCCGCAGGCATTCAACACCTATTTCGGTCTCTAACGGCACGATGGTCGCTATCTGATCCACAGCTCATTATCGAGCGGATATTCGTTGGTCGTGCATCCGTCCAGATGCATGGACTGTTCCTGCATCAGCGGCGCAGACTGCCCGGCACCGGCGCACGGCGTCTCATTATCGGTATGACCAAGTCGATGCCCCACTTCATGATTGATCACCATTACGCGGTATCTCGCCATGTTCCCGCCTGCGGAAAGCCAGGCATCCGTGCCTCCATTCCAGCGATCGTCGTTGATGATCACGTTCTCGCCCACACGGCAACTGTATTCGGTGGAGCAACCCGACGAAAACGTGGTCATATATTGCGCTTCGGAAAGCACGATATTGAAGTCACAGTTTCCTTCCGCGCCCTGCACGAACGTAGCACCGGCACGCGGCCATCCGCGCTCATCGTTGAGAATACGGTAGACGGCATTGGAGAAGTCATCGAGCGAACCGACATCACCCTTCTCCGCTACGCAATAGGTGTACTGCGTGGGTTCATGGCCGTTATCCCGTGCCGTCTGCTGGGCCTTGGCGAGAATCTCGTTCCTCTGGTCATCGGTCAGCGGTGCCGATTGATGCTGCAACTCAGCCTGTACCGGATCCTCAGCATTGTCATCGTCTTGCGATTCGTTCGACCGTTCGGCAGCCGCATCGTTCTTGGAGTGCTGCCGTTTCGCCGTCGTCTTGCCGGTCGTCGCCGACTGCGAGGCCTGCGCAGCCCGTTGCGCATGCGCCTTCATCCCGCGCACACTGCAGGACACCATCGCAATGACCAGAATCGCAAGCACGCAGGCCACCGTCCAGCGGCGAATGCGAAACACCTGCCGCGAATCCATCGTCACGGCCGTCTTCGGATTCAGCGCACGTAGCACATACCGTATGAATCGCACCATGGCTCCTTCCCACAATATGCGAAGGTCCGCGGAAAATATCCACGGACCTCAAGCATAGCTGTACATCAGGCGAACAGCGACTTAAAGAGGAATGCGCCTACGATCGCACCGGCAATCGGAGCCACAACCGGAATCCAGGCCTCACCCCAACGGGAGGATCCCTTGTGCGGAATCGGCAGAATGGCGTGCAGCAGTCGAGGCATAAGATCGCGGGCCGGGTTCAGACCAGGGCCGGTCGGGCCACCCATGGAGGTCACAAGGCCCCACACGATGAAGCCGACCACGATGGCTGCGGCGGCGTGATCTTCCTTGCCCCACGGCATTTCGAGGCAGCACAGTGCGCCAAGCACCAGCATGAGGGTGCCGAAGAACTCGTTGACGAAGTAGTTGACGCGGTCGTTGTGAGCATCGGTAGTGCAGAAGGTGCCGAGAATGGCGTTGGCATCTTCAGTATCCTTGTAATGCGGCCAGTAGGTGATGTACACGATGAGCTGACCGACAACGGCACCTAGCAGCTGGGCGATGATGTACGGCAGCACCTGGCCCCACGGGAACATGCCGTTGATGGCCTGGGCGAGGGTCATGGCCGGGTTGATGTGCGCACCGGAAACGCCGCCGAACATCAGCACCGGGAACATGACGCCGAAACCGTAGCCCATCGCGATGTTCAGCCAGCCGGCATGATAGCCCTTGGTGTTCTTCAGCTCCGCATTGGCGACAGCGCCGTTGCCGAAGACCATCAGTACGGCGGTACCGACGAATTCAGCGGCGAGTTTGATAAAGAGTGAGTATTCCACTTCGTCTTCCTCTTATTGCTTCTTCTCGTATTGACACAAGATTAAATTGCGATTCCGCTCTAAGCGGACAACAGGGCAAGATACTACTCCCACCCATGTCTTTTCGATCCGGAGACCACTGATATATATGAGACGGCATAGATAAAGGAGCGGCCTGCAAGAAGAGCGGTCACGAATTGAACGAAGAATTATAGGAATACCGCTTTCGATACGACGGGCCGTATGATACCCCTAAACATCCCTGTACAAAGAACCTCTTGCACCGCTCCGACGCCGGGGAGGAGTTTCGCCGACGACCCAATCGGTTTGTATGGGCCGATGACCGAACGTAGTCGGCATACAATCAGCCTTTCACTGCTTTTCCTCACACGGAAATTCTTGACAGATAGAAGGAATCTGTCAGGAATTTCATCCGGTACCTGACGCAACCTTTCAGCTCGCGTTCACAAAACAGGGGTTCGGGGGAGAAATTGTACACATATGTACCCTGAGAAAGGCGAGAGATGCGAGATTATCTCGTTGGTTTAGGAAAAAATCCGATTCAACGGCTTCCCGCACCGCTCGCGATTGAATCAAGAGAGGGTACCATGAGAACAACCAACAATCGAATACACATCCCATCCGCTCTATCGGCTCTGATTGCAGCAGTGGCGATTATGGTCGTGAGCGTATTCCCCTCGGCTCTGGCATATGCGGATGGCGGCTCCGCCCCGACCGTGCCGGTACAGGTGTCGAAGGTCGACGCCGACGGCACCGCGCTCAAGGGCGCGCAACTGCGCATCTCCCATAAGGACGCCAATGGCGCGGACGTCATCGACGCCGAATGGACCTCAGACGGCACCGTGCACACCGCCGACCTGCCCGCAGGCGACTACACGCTTACGGAGACCACGGCCCCTGAAGGATACGACAAGGCGGCCGACCAGACGTTCACCGTCAAGGCTCCCGAAAATCCCACCCCGACGGACTATTCCTTCACTACACAAAGCTCGTTGACTTCGGGCGCGCTCGTGTCGAAAGACGCCTCCAAGACGGTCTCCCCCGTGTACTGCTTCAACCTGCGGTAGTCCAGCCCGACGAGCGGACTGGACTACACGAGGGTCGAAGGCTCAGCCACTGCGTTCAGCCAGCTCGCCCAGCGCGCACGCCCCGGCACCGACCTGTATCAGGATGTGCTGCGCGTGCTGTACAACGGCTATCCGAACAACAAAGCAGGTATCCAACAGAAGTACAATCTGAGCAATCTGGAGTTCGCGGAGGCGACTCAGTATGCGATCTGGTACTACACCGACTCCCGTCCGGTCGTGCCGCATCCCTATTCCGACGCCGTTCAGGCCCTGGTTGACAGCACGGCGAACATTCCTTCGGGACAGACCCTGGACATCTACAAGACATCCAACGATCAATATCAGAATCTGCTGGCTACCGAATTCCATCAGGCCACCCCGCCGGTCAGCCTGATCATGGTCGGCCAGAAGACCCAGGCCCCGACGCCGACGCCGTCTCAGCCGACGACTCCGACTCAGCCGAGCACGCCGAGCACGCCGACTGCGCCGTCTCAGCCGAGCACACCTGCGCAGAACGCTCCGGTGAAGCCTCTGGAGAAGACGCCGCAGAAGCCGTCCAAGGTGACCACCACCCAACCACAGGTCAAGAACCTGTCGAATACCGGCAGCAACGTCACCATCCTCGCGATCGTGGCCGTAATCGCCCTTGTGGCAGGCGGAGTCCTTGTTCTCGTGCGTCGTCGCATGAACTGAACACCATACGTTCCTCATCCGTTGTGGGGGTGTGCCTGCGTACGCGGACACACCCCCAAACTGTTTCAACCGTCCGGAATCCAGTCAGGCGGTTACAAGCGGCCTGATCTGGCCGATGTCGTGATGCCACACAACACCGTATGACATCACGACATGCCTTACCAGCTCTCTTCATCATTGAAAACGAAGTACCCCCAATGATAGATACCGGTCATGGGCGTCGCAAATCACCGTCCCCAAAAATGAGGACGGAAACCAGCGACGACCCATTATCCGGCGATATGCCCGGCATCGGTACCTCGCATACAGTGACGGAACGGAATTCCGTCTGCGAGGTCAGGATGCATGCATCAGAGGGGGCGGTCCGACGAACCGCTCATCGTTCCACATACAATTAGACATAAGAAGATCACAGCAGATCCCGTTCTCTCGCATTATGCAAAACGGTGAAAGGCGGTAGTCATGGATACCATTCATCAGATATTATCTTGGGCCGGTATGACGGGAATCATCCTAGCGGTGGTGATTTCGGCATACTTGGCGTTCGTCCGCCATGAACATACATCGGATATCTCGGTCAGGCTCAACGGCATACTGATGGCGCTTTCCACGGTCCTGTTCGTCGCTGGCCGGCTTCATGGCACATCGCGATCCGCCACGGTGCTGTGGTGGATCGCAATCGCATTGGTTGCCGTCTCGATCGTGTTGCTCGTCATCGCCGCTTGCCGTCCCTCGGGCAACGGGTCGACGACGACGCTCATTCGGATCTTATTCGTCCTGTACATCGTGGCGATGGCCGTCCTGCTGTTCAGCCTGCTCTGAGGGAAAAGCGACACCGCCAATCATCACGGCGCCCGCGCAGATCGTCATGAGGATATGTTCAACGATGCTCATATCGCATGCTCCTTTGATGGGTTTGCATGCCGAGGATGGACGTTAAAGGCACACATCCCAAAGCATTCCCCGCAAGCGTGAACACCAAGATCAAGCCAAGACCAATGGAAAACAAAGAAACCCTTGGAACCTAACGATTCCAAGGGTTTTGCTGTGCCCCCTCAGGGATTCGAACCCTGGACACGCTGATTAAGAGTCAGCTGCTCTAACCAACTGAGCTAAAGGGGCGTTGGTCTGGCGAGGTTTTGTTCTCGCTGAGCACGAGAAGTAAATATACTCAGATTCGAATCAAATGCAACTCACGGCGTGTCGCAGACATAAAACCGCGGAATTCCGGTGATCATCGGCAATTTCGCCGTGACGGATAATCTCGCAAGTTTCATGGATGAAACCGCCTCTACCGGTCCCCCGACTTCATCAATTACAATTTCTCTACAAATTAGGTGTTGACCCTAATGAGAATCCCCCTACGCCACAACGGTGCAGGGGGATTCTTGATGCTTAAGCTCAGACGTGCAGTCTGAAGTCATTCACCGCGGTCGGACACTCGTCCGGATCGCAGCGAATGGGACCGAAATCACTCAGCGACGATCTTCACGAAGAAGGAAGCGGTGATTTCCGGATGCAGAGCGACGGTCGCCGGGAAGTCGCCGGTGGTCTTGATCGGCTCAACGGTGATGTTCTTCGGGTTGACCTCGACCTTGGAAGACAGCGCAATGGCGATCTTCTCGGCGGAGATGCCACCGAACAGCTTGCCGGATTCGGAGACCTTGGCAGCGATTTCGACGGTGGTACCCTCGATCAGTTCCTTGGCGGCAACGGCCTCTTCACGGGTGGCGACGGCCTTAGCCAGACGAGCGCGCTTCATGGCCTCGATCTGAGCGGCGGCACCCTTGGTCCAGGCGAAGCCCAGGCCCTGCGGGAGCAGGTAGTTACGAGCGTAACCAGCCTTGACGGTCACGACATCGCCCGGGTGACCCAGGTTAGCGACGGACTTGGTAAGAATAACCTTAGTTTCAGCCATTGTTTAAACCTCTCTAAGATCAGCGGCCGGAAGTGGCGTACGGCAGCAGAGCCATCTCGCGGGCGTTCTTGATCGCCTTCGAGATCTTGCGCTGTTCCTGCACGGTCACACCGGTGATACGACGGGAGCGGATCTTACCGCGATCGGAAATGAACTTGCGTAGCAGGGCGACGTCCTTGTAATCGATCTCGGTGATCTTGGCAGCCTTCAGTGGATTCGGCTTCTTCTTAAACGGCTTGACCGGCGGCTGCGGCCTCTTGCGTGACATCTTGATGTTCTCCTTACAATCTGGGATTGCTTTTCAGCTTAGAATTCCGGCTCGCCGTCATTGCCTCCGAATTCGGAGGAGCTGGCACCGAAAGATCCGAAGGATGCGGCGGAGGAATCCGCGTTGCCCCACGGGTCGGAAGCCGGTGCTGCGGCAGGTGCGGCGTTGGCGGGAGCGGAGGCCCCACCCTGATAGCCTGCGCCACCGGAATATCCGGCACCGCCCTGGTAGCCGCCGGCGTTGCCGCCGAAGCCACCATTGTTGTTCGCATAGCCTCCGTTGTTACCGGTGAAGCCATTGCCGCCACGATTGCCGGCATAGCCACTGGCACTGGAGGTACGCGTAACCTGGGCGGTTGCGTAACGCAGGGACGGGCCGATTTCATCGACCTGCATCTCAACGACGGTACGCTGGGAACCATCCTGCGCTTGGTAGGAACGCTGCTGCAGACGACCCTGTGCGATTACGCGCATGCCCTTCGACAGGCTCTGCGCACAATGCTCGGCCATGTCGCGCCACGCGGAGCAGCGCATGAACAGGGCCTGACCGTCTTCGAACTGGTTCGAATTACGGTTCCAGGTGCGCGGAGTGGAGGCAATCGTGAAGCTGGCCACGGATGCGCCGTTGCCAGTGGTACGGATTTCAGGATCAGCCGTGAGGTTACCCACCACGGTGATAATCGTTTCGCCTGCCATGACGTTACCTACTTACTTATGCAGCTTGAAAAGCTTGGAATTACTTACTTGCGAAGAATCTTCGTGCGGATGACGGATTCGTTCAGGTTCAGCAGACGATCGAGTTCGTCGCTGGTGGCCGGCTCGGCGGAGTAGTTGACCACGACGTAGTTGCCTTCGGTCTTGTCGGCGATTTCGTAGGCAAGCTTACGACGGCCCCAGATGTCGATGTTCTCGACGGCACCGCCTTCCTTGGTGACGAGTTCCAGATACTGCTCGGTCAGCTTCTTCAGACCACGCTCATCCAGCTCAGGATCGGCAATGAACATCAGTTCGTACTTATGCGCAGACATCACCCACCTCCTTCGGACTATCGGCCATGGACTTTCCATGGCAGGAGTGTGTATGCGTACTGCCTTCACGCATCTATATATAAGGTATAAAGATACAATTCAGACAACCTGTTCAGCATATCCCGACACCCAGACGAGTTCTTTCCGTTCACTCTCTCGGTGAAGGGGCCCGCACTCAAGTCCGCCGTCAATCAAAAAGCCCCGCCGCATGGGCGAGGCTCCATTATACGAATCGTACATTCACGAATCGCACAGATCACGCGTAGATATTGCGTGGGCGCATATCATCAGGCAATCCATTGAGCAACGTGGAAACCGAACCGGATTCGAACACGGAACGGATGCCGGCGGCCAGCAATGGCGCGGCAGACAGTACGGTCATGTTCTGCAGACGCTTCTCTTCCGGAACCGGCACGGTGTCCGTAAGCACGATTTCCTTGGCACCGCAATCGCGCAGGCGTTCCACGGCCGGGCCGGAAAGCAGGCCGTGCGTGGCGACCAAGGTCACTGACTTCGCGCCGGCTTCGCGCAGGGTGCGCACGGCCTCGCAGATGGTGCCGGCGGTGTCGATGATGTCATCGACGACCACGCATTCGCGCCCTTCGACCTCTCCGATGATGCCGTGCGCCACCGCATGATTAGGACGCGTGGTGTCGCGGGTCTTGTGGATGAATGCGAGCGGCAGACCGCCGAGCTTGGCGGCCCACTGTTCGGAAACCTTGATGCGGCCGGCGTCCGGGGACACGATGGTGGTGTTTTCCAATGGCATGTTGTTACGCACGTAGTCGAGCAGCACCGGCATGGCGGTGAGATGGTCGACCGGACCGTCGAAGAAACCCTGTTCCTGGGCGGCATGCAGGTCGACCGTCATGATGCGGTCAGCGCCGGCGGCCTGGAACAGGTCAAAGATAAGCCGTGCGGTGATGGGTTCGCGTCCCTGGTGCTTCTTGTCCTGACGAGAGTAACCGAGGAACGGCGCGACCACGGTGATGGAACGGGCGGAAGCGCGCTTCAGCGCATCGACCATGATGAGCTGTTCCATAATCCACTTGTTGATCGGCACGGTGTGTGCCTGCATCACGAACACGTCGGCGCCGCGCACCGGCTCGGTGTAGCGCACGTACATCTCTCCGTTGGCGAAATCGTATGAGGTGGTCTCGAGCACATGGGTGCCAAGGTACTTCGCGGTTTCCTCGGCTTGTTCGGGGTACGCACGACCCGTCACCAACGCCAGTTTTTTATCCGGGGTGCCTTCGAGAATCGCCGACATGCTTCGCCTTCCAATATACGGGTGCGTGAAATTAAGCCAAACTCAAATATAACAATGCGGGTGTCCACGCCGCGCGGAAACGATTCGGCCCGTCACGCGGTCTTCAAAGATACGGATGCCGTGAGGGTGAATCATTTGCGATCGTCACCCGGCTCAAGAAGGGAAGATGCCTCACCGCAAGAACGTCATATCGTCTCAGGAAGATACGGGTCGAATGCGCACTTAGGTTGCGCACAGTCACACAAAAGATCCCTGATACTGCGATGACGGCCATCCTTCCGTCCGGATTGGACCGTGCACAATCGGATAAAAAAGACCTTTTCGAAGATAGTGCGTTCAGATTCCGTGCCGTATGGGCTCAATTTACGTCTCAGACGACTTATCCATACCCCCTTACCTCACGATTGACTTCAGTATGCGGCCTTACGGAGTCATTGAGGGGCATATGAAAAGCACGATTTGCCAAAACAGCCGTCTTGACAAATCGTGCTTGCACATCCAATTTCACCGAACCGCACCGCCGCGATGCCGGCCGTCTCGGACTACTCGGCGAATGCCTCGCGAATCTGCGCGGCATTGCCATAAGAAGCCTGCGCACCGTAACCCGTGGCCGCATAGGCGGACACGTACGCGGCAAGTTGCGCGGACTCGGACAGTGACATGCCGGAGGCGAGACCGGCCAGCACGGTACCCATGAAGGAATCGCCGCAACCGGTGGTGTCGACGGCCTTCACGCGAACCGGTGCAATGCGCTGAATCGGCTCTTCCGCGGTGGTATCGAGCACCACGGAACCGTCGCCTCCCAATGTCACGATCGCCTGATCAAAACCGAACGACCGCATTTCGTCCAGAACATGACCCCAGTCGAAAGCGTCCCAGTCATCATCCTCAGGCTCGTCAATGCCGAGCAACTGCGCCATCTCATGCTCATTGACGAGCAGGATGTCGGAGGCTGCCACCAGTTCCGCAGGCAGCGACGGCGTGAACGGCGAATCGTTGAGCAGCACCTTCACACCCGCCTCATGGCAGATGCGCGCGGCGGCGGTCACCGTCTCGATCGGACTTTCGAGGCACAAGCCGAGCACGGAAGAACGCACCAGCGCCTCGCGTACGGATTCCACGTAATCCACGGTCACCTGTGCGTTGGAGCCCGGAGAATACACGATGGTGTTCTCGCCTGCCGCGTCCACGGTGATCACGGTGGTTCCGCTCGGGCCGAGCACGCGGCGCACATGCGTGGTGTTCACACCGGTCTCGGCCAGAGCGCCGAGTAGGAATTCGGCATTGCTGTCGGAGCCAACCGCGCCGAACATCTGCACGGTGGCGCCGATTCGCGCGGCCGCAGCGGCCTGATTGCCTGATTTACCACCCGGCAGCAGCTGCAACGGGCCACCGGTGATGGTCTCCCCCGGCCCCGGCAGTCGTTGCGCGGTAACGGTGTAGTCCGCGTTCATGGAGCCGATCACCGACACCGTGCCGTGAATTCGATCCAATGCAGAGAGCACTTCGATCGCGCCCATCCTTGTCTCCTTAAGATGTTGTGTTCCGATGATTGTCAATTATCGAAGATTCAGATTACCGGCGGGCGGTTCAGTCATCCGATACCGCCCACCGTCCGTGAAACATTCCGTGAAACTTACTGTTCGACCTGTTCGGCCTATTCGGCTTTTCCGGCCTGTTCGGTTTCCAGCGCATGATTGCCTTCGTAGATCTTCTTCCTGAACACGAAGAACACGATCAGGCCCAGCAACGCGGTGACGGAACCGATAAGCAACAGATTGGAGAAGCCTGCGGCATCGCCGGTGGTGCCGACGATGGAGGAGCCGGCCATCGCGTTGGAGCCGAGCAGGCTGCCGATGATGGCGATGCCGATGGACGGCGAGACGTTCATGGCCAGATCGTTCATGCCCACGCCACGGCCGGACTCATCCTTTTCGATGGTGCCCAGCACGGTGGAGACGACCGGCGAGTACATCAGACCGCAGCCGGCGTAGAACACGCAGGCGAACAGGGTGAGCACCAGGAAGCTGGAATCCACGCAGAACGCGGCACCCGTCCATCCGACGAACATCAGCGTACCAGCGGTCACGAGTCCCGCCCTGATGCCGATCTTACCGACGATGAGTCCGGAGCAAGTGCCCACGACGGCGGCGACCACGTACGCCCACACGATGTACAGCGACACCTGCGTGGTGGTCATACCGTACAGCTTGGTGCCGATGGCGTTGAAGATGGGCGACAGTGCGTAGTTCACGAAGTAGAACACGAGGATCAGGCTGATCGCACGTAGCCAGCGGGTGTTCTTGAAGAACGCCGGGGTGATGAACGGGTTGGAGGCCTTGTTGATGTACACACCGAACGCCGCGTACAACAGTACGGACACCACGAGCATCCACCATGCCATGTACGAGAAGAACAGGGTCAGGAACGCGGTTGCGAAGCCGAAGATCACGAAGCCGAGCGCGTCGACCTTCTGGCCGTTGTCGCTCTTGGCCGGCAGGGTCTTGAGCAGGATCGGCAGGAACAGGATGGTCACCGCCGGAATCAGGAACAGATACTGCCATGCGATGGAGCTCAACATACCCGCCGCGAACACGCCGATGGATGCGGACAGCTGATATGCGGCGGTGAACAGGCCGAAGAAAATCACCTTCAGATCATTGCGCAGATATTTGGTCGCGACCACCAGGAAGGCGGAGCCCGCCACCTGTTCGCCGGCGGTCTGCAGCACTCGTGCGATGATGACGGTCCACAGATTGGCGGCAAAGAAGAAGTTGGCGATGAAGCCGAACAGCGATCCCACGAACAGGGTGATAAGACCGACCGTCACGAGGCGACGCAGGGAGACGAAGTCACCCAGAGAACCGTAGATGAAGCACACGATGCCAAGCACGATGCTCGGGAACGCGGTGATCAGGGAGGCTTGGTTCGGCGCACCCACATCGGCGCCGACCTGCTGGAACACAAGGTTGAAGCCTTGCAGGCACAGGGTGCCGAGTACGAAGGTGATGAGCAGCGGAATCAGGGCACGAATGGCCATCTTGTTGCTGGTGACCGGATCGTCGAACGGATCGGCGGATACGTTTGCATTGTTATGAGTCATATAATCGACTACTTTCAAATTTCACATTCAATAGGGAAACGGAACGCGCAATCTAGGGCGCGCAACCTTATTTCGCGCCCTTGGCAAGCCCGGAAATACGCGTCATGAACTCGTTCAGGAACCTCGGCACATCCACGCCCACGGCCACCTTCATGGTCTTGTTCGCATCGTTGAGTCTGGTTTCGTCGCCGATGGTGCGGCCACGGGTCGGGCCGTCCACATCGACCTTCATGTTGATGTCGAGCATGGTCACGAGCGTCGGATCGACCGCCACGCCCACGGCGAGCGGATCATGCAGGCCGCAACCGCCAAGATGCGGTGCGGTGGTCTCGTAGGCCTTGATGTAGTAGTCGGTCATGTCGGCCAGGAACGTACCGGCCTTGGTGCCGAGCTCACGCCACTGCTGGGTTTCCTTGTAGGTGAGCAGGGTTTGCAGGGTCACGTCGAGGCCGATCATGGTCACGGGTGCGCCGGAGCGGAACAGACGGTCGGCTGCGTCTGGATCCTGTGAAATATTGGCTTCGGTCCACGCGTTCACGTTGCCTGGAACGGTCAGAGCACCGCCCATAAGTACGATTTCGCCGATTTCATCCTTGATTTCCGGCGCCTTGTCGAGTGCGGCCGCGATGTTGGTCATCGGACCGGTCGGTACGTAGACGAGGTCCTTGCCGTACGTTTTGACGGCGTCGATGATGAAGTCGACTGCGGATTCGGTTTCGACGGAGCGGTTGGAGTCGGGAATGGTCACGTCGCCGATGCCGTTTTCGCCGTGGATGAACGCAGAGATCGGCAGTACGTCGAAATGGTCGGTGGTGCTGGAGTGCGGCAGTCCTTGGTAGACCTTGACTTCCGGATGTCCGAGCAGGTCGGTTACAGCCAGAGCGTTGCGCACACCCTGTTCGACGAGCACGTTGCCGTAGGTGCCGGTGATGCCGATGAGTTCGATCTCCGGGCTTCCCAAGGCGTAGGAGATGGCCAGAGCGTCGTCAACACCGGTATCCAAATCCAGAATCAGTTTTTTCATGGTTATGCCTTTCCTCATTGACGGACTGACGACGGTCCGCCACCACACGTCCCATTGTCGTCAGCTTTATTGCATAAAAAAGCAGCGAGTACATTCTCGATTTGCTGTTGGATTCATGATAAAGCGTTTTATCAAGAGAGTCAAAACACTCACATATCTGCGTGTCGCTGTTTGTCCCACCGCTGGAACCAGCCTCATCCGTCACGACTTCGGCGTCGACGCCTACAGGATGGCGCAATCCGCCGGAAGGAAGGAGCTATGCGTCTAGGCGCAGGCGGCCTGAACCAGTTTCGGAGTGAGCAGCTGGACTCGCGGATGGCGCAGCCAAGGGCGTTCGCCTCCGTCTTCAGCACTCACGGAGTCGGAATCATTCCCGTCTTTTGCGCCGGTGCGGCCAATCGCGGCGTCGATGCGGACGGAGAGCATCCGCCAACAGGCTTCCGCCAGATCGGTGACGCTTTGCTCGACGGTGGTCATGTGCAGGCCAAGGCCGAATCTCTTGAGGATATTGTCGTAGCCGATCACCTGCATGTCCTGCGTCACCTGCAGTCCACGCTCGGCAAGGCGCTGGCGGAATCCCAAGGCCATCACATCGTTGCAGCAGAACACCGCCGTGGCACCGCCGTCGATAATTCGATCGGCAGCATGATATCCGCTGTCGAAACGGTAGTCACCCGCAACGCACAGTGCGGGATCGAAACGCTCCCCCGCCTGTTCGATGGCATCCACGAAACCACGTTTGCGGTCAAGTGCACTCGATTCCGCGACATCGCCCGTCACGATGCCGATATGACGGTGCCCGCCTTCCAACAGGTACCGTGCGGCGAGACGGCCGCCCACATAGTTGTCGAATCCGACGGCATCGCACCAGCCGTTCTGTACGAGGCGGTCGATGAGCACCACCGGACAGGCCACCTGCTCCACGTCGGCTCGCAGCTCATCTTCGGCGGCGCAGGACTCGCGCGCGGGAATCAGCATCATGCCGTCGACACCTCGGGAGGCGAGCCGGACCATCAGATCATGTTCGGTGGCACGCGAATCGTCGGAATTGGCCACAATCAACGAATAGCCCTGTGCGGCGCACTCATCTTCCACGCATTTCGACAGTGCGGCGAAGAACAGGTTTTCGATGTCGGGCACGATCAGCGCCACGAGTTTCGACTGTTTGGTCACCAGGCTGCGCGCGCTCTGGTTAGGCACGTAATGCAGTTCTTTGGCCGCCTTGGCGATAAGCTCGCGCTTCTCCTTCGACACGCGTGCCGGACGTCCGTTAAGCACCAGCGACACGGTGGTCACCGACACTCCCGCCGCCCGCGCCACGTCTTTCAGCGTTGCACGCCGTGCCATACAGCCCCCTTAGAACATCGTTCCTTCTAGCATAAAATCATCATGGACCGCAACGCGCTGTGCCGATATTCACTTGCGTACCGTACGTCGGCATGGCACCGTACCGATCGGACACGGCGGCCCGTAGCGCCACCCGAACCATGCGAATCTCTTCGCGAAGTCACATGCCGCAACTATTCCTCTCACAGAGGAAAAACACGAAGTCATTTTCTCAGTAAGCGATTTTCTCATGGATTTTTTGTAGACTCGTCAAGTCTCGTTGGAATTCACAAGCAACAAGATAGAGGGAAAGAAACTGTGAAGATCGAAAAAAGCAATGCCAAATCAAGGCGCGTGATTGCCGCAATCGCCATAGTGGCGGTTATCGCGATCATATTAACCGTCGCCGTGACCATCATCATCGGCAATCAGCGAGAACTGACGCAAGCCGCCAGCGACACCTGCAAGTTGAACGCGAAGACGCTGACCGTGCATCAAGACAGCTTCAAGGAGGCGCAGTCCGAAGCCGAACAAGCCGCAAAACTGACGGTCGACGATGTTGCGAACGGTTCCACATTGGAAACGCTCAAGGATGCGATGAAGCTTGCTGACGCCGTCGACGATGCGCCGACCTGCCCAGCCAAAGGCAATGCGGATGACTTCACCAAGGCCACCAACGACATCAAAGACTACGCCGACAACCTGCGCAATATCACCAATGAGCTTGATTCCGCGGTCAAGGCCGTTCTCGCCTCACAGGAAATGAAGCTCGATTCCGCCAAATAGCCGAATCCGCCATCGACGGCCTCTTCCGACCGCGGTTCGCCCTATGGAAACCGAACGGCCCGGAAAGACGGCCCGATAGGTTGTGTCAATTGTTGTTGGCGGCACCGTCGCCGCCAACAACGCAATCGATTTCATAAGCATTTTGCCAACGCCTGACACGCATCGTACGTTCCGTTCAATACCCCCCGATGGCGATGTTCGCTTGCAGGGATCATGCCGCAAACACACAGCAGATGTTCCGCAATCCGTAAGCCACCTTTTTCGTCCAGACTACGCCATTAGAATGGCTCTGATTCACGCAGAATTTACCTTGTATATGCAAGTAAGTCAGATGAACAGAAATACCTCCGAAGGACGCGACGATGCAGAACATTCTGGCCAATGGTCATTCGAAAGACCTTCCATATCTGCAACCGGTCGCCTTCAGCAAACGACTTGGATCTGTTATCGGCAAAACGCATCCCTTTTCCGCTCCTTCTTCACCCGCAGTCGGCCAACGTATGAACATCTCACTTTTCAGCACCAGAAACGCCTTCCAGCCAGCCAACGCATCGACGGACCAGCCGCGGGAACAATCACTGTTCGTCAGCAAGCGAGTGATTCACTCGTCGGCTACGCAATGCAAAGGCCCACGACGCAAAGCTACGCAGCGGCGCCATTCCACGCCACGCAACGCCACCCGTTACAGCTTGTATACGCAAGGCATGCAATCAAGCATGGGGCCCGCCAAGCACAATGTCAGGGCCGTCGGCGCACCAGCGCAGACCTCGATGCCAGCGTCTGTGCAAACACAGTCGGCCTCAACCGCGATATCGGCGACATCCGGCCCGCTCGTCACAACCGGCAAGGCTGAGGAACTGGCCGTAATCACGGTACGTAAGGTGCATGCCGCGGCACGGTCCGTTCATCAGGCCGCTCAGCGAACGGCCGCAACCGTATGCCATGCCGCGGCGAAGGTACATGATCGATGGCGCGCTTTCACTAATCTGAAACCCGTACGCAAGTTCATCGACATCGCCAAGATGCTGTACGGCCTGTGGCGCAAACGCATGAAGTTCTCCTATGCGTTCTACACGGTCGTGTTCATGCTGCTTACCTCGGCGGAGGTCATCTTCCTGCAGTGGGGCATGTGCAGCGAGCCGGAATATGCCGACGACGCGCAAATCGACGACACCACCAAGATTATGCAAAGCGTGGCCGGTCAGCTGACGAAATTCGTCAGCCAGATGTGGCTGGAGCAAAAATACATATTCCTCATCAATTTCGTTGGTTTGGGATTAGTGTATCTTGCGCTGATTTTCATTACGAACAGATTCTGGATCGCGACCATCATATTCGGCACCGTCATGACCGCATATGGCGTGGCCAACAGCATCAAGGTGCAATTGCGTAACGAACCGATCATTCCGGCTGATCTGACATTCGTTTCAGGCGGTGACACCGGCAGCATCATGTCATTCATACCTAAGGCCAGCGAAGCACTCGTCAACGGTGCGATCCAAGTTCTGCTCTGGTTCCTGCTGATATGCGTGATCCTGTTCGTATTTGACGGCCGTAGGAGATTCATCCATTGCTCGTGGCGCCATCCGATCGCGAATGTCAAGAACATCGTCGGCAATGTCTGCCGTATTCTCGCGGCCGTGCTCAGCGTGGTGCTGCTCGGCTCATATACGGTGGGCCTAAGCACGCCTGATTCATGGTCCTATTCCTGGGCTACGGATATGGGCTACCGTCCGGAATTGTGGAATTCCCTGATGGACGCGCAGAACAATGGCCCGGCAACCACGTTCCTGAGTCTGACCAAGGTCAAGGCCATGGATAAGCCGGAGAACTACAGTCAGAAGACCATGGAGCAGATTGCCGAACGCTATTCCGCCGCAGCGGAGACCATCAATCAGAGCCGTGGCAGTGAACTGACCGATAGTACGGTGATCCTGGTTCTGTCGGAGTCCTTCTCCGATCCGACGCGCGTGCCGGGCGTGAGTTTCAGCATCGACCCAATGCCGAACATCCGCACTATCAAGAACTTCACGACATCCGGCCTGATGCTCTCCCCCGGCTATGGTGGAGGCACCGCGAATATTGAATACCAGGCATTGACCGGTATGAATCTGGCCAATTTCAACGATTCTTTGATTGTGCCGTATCAGCAGCTTGTGCCGAATCAGAGCGACCCGTACTCGTTCAATCAGATTTGGACGCAGAAGTACGGCGAATCCGCCACCACTGCGGTGCATCCGTACCAGCAGAGCATGTATCTGCGCAACATTGACTACAAGAAATTCAAGTTCTCGTATCTGTATACATGCGACAGCGAGGAAGCGCTCACGCACACCGGCACCATCGACCGTTCGCCGTATGTGAGCGACAGTGAGGCATACCAGAACGTTCTCGATTTGATCAATGAGCAGAAGGATAGCGACAAGTCGCAGTTCCTGCAGCTCGTGACCATGCAGAACCACACGCCATACGGCGACTACTACGACAATAACGAGTTTGTGGAGGCCGACACGTCGGAGAATATTTCCGACAGTGAGCGCAACGACATCAACACATATGCCAAGGGCGTGAACTACACCGATCAGGAAACGACCGACTTCCTCGACCAGCTCAATCAGATCGACAAACCGATCACCGTGATCTTCTACGGCGACCATCTGCCTGGCATCTATTCCACCGCCAATAAGGATGCGAACAACAAGGTGACGTTGCATGAGACCGACTATTTCATCTGGTCGAACAATGCGTCAGCCTCACATGACACCAAGCTGGATCAGTCCGCAACCGCCTATACTTCGTCGAATTACTTCATGGCCATGGCCGCCGAACATATGAACGCCAAGGTGTCACCGTTCCTTGCCATGCTGACCGAACTGCATCAGGAGGTGCCGGCCATGAGTCGAGTGATCACCTCCAGCGGCGGTATCGGCCAGGGGCATGCCACCTATCTTGACCGTGATGGCAATACGATCGACACGAAGCATCTTTCGAGGAAGGTCAAGCAGCTGCTTGCCGACTACAAGCTGGCGCAATATGACCAGACCTCCGGAAAGAACTACCTTAAGGATCTGAAGTTCACGCAGGTGCCGTAAGGCCGCGGTTGGAGAAGTCTCATGTACTTGTGGTCGAGAATGGTCAAACCAGCGACCACGGCAAGCCCACGGCCACGCGGAACAACAGTTGACACAGTAAGTCCAGTATAGTGCATGCGGAGAACACCGGCAGCGCACGATGCCCAGCTCTCCAGCAGGGCCAGCGCACATGGTTGATTGTAGCCTTGTTCAGAGTGAACCTTTTTGCTACAGCAACTTACGGATAAGAGGGGGATCGGAAACCAGATACACGTCGAACGCTGCACTTGCAATACGGTAAATCATGCCCTTGCGAAAGTGGATTTGCGAGAAGATAATCAATAGTCCGAAGGCAGCCACGATCATTAGTAGTTTACGATTGTCCATGAGAAAGGCTTGACAGACAAACAATCGTCGCCCGGGCTCACTCGCCCGTACAGGTCGGCAAATGCCGTCATCGCAGCCATTGAAACTGTGACCAGAATCAGACCGACCCATTTCGCTAGTGATTTCATATGCCAACGGTAATAGACGAGCTTGGCGTACAGGAGAATGAAGAACCGGAAATCAAAAAATTTCGACTATTTAAGCAACTTCGCAATAATGCGATATGCGCAAAATAGTAGATATATTCAATCTAATCTCTTTTTACCGAATGACATCTTCAGCCAGATTGAAATAATCAACATATATATGATAGATATAATTGTACTAGTCGAAATAAATCTACTAAAGATGAATTCCTCCCTAGAAAGATCCGCCAAGAAAGAGCCGGTATATCCATATAAAATCACAAAAAATGAAATCGAAAAATATTTTTTTGCCAGCATATATGAAAAAGTAAAGCAAAATCCACAAATAAAACTAAGCAGAACAACACCCACCCATTGAAAATCCACAAAATATCGATAGAACATCGTATACGCATTAGACCAATGATTACCCAGCTGGACCCATGTGGGAGTATACGGATCAAGATGTTCAGAGAATCCGAACTTATACAAAAAAGTGGCTATGCCATAGAAGGTACTTTCCCCACCCGTCGAAATCGGTAGACCACGCTGCAGAATTGATTGCAACGACGGAATCCCACAACCAAGATAAAAGGTAATATAATCAATGATGTTTGATGTGGCTGCCCTTCCGACGAGCCTCCCCGCAAGATAGAAGACAACTAAACCAATGAGCGCAATAGGAGTAAGGATAAGGACGAAACGTAGAGAAACCCTCCACATAGATTTCTTTTCTCTACACACGAACATATATAAGAAAATACAGCCAGCGACTCCAAAATAAAGGATATTACCTCTACTCCCGCAAAGAAGCGAAAAGATGCAGCTTAAAATAATAATCAAAGCCAACAACATAATTAGCCAAGTTCGATTTGCATACTTTTTCTTACAAAAGAGTAGTTTTACTAACTGATATATACATACATATCCAAGAATAGCAACTATTTTTTCACATTGTTTCTCTATAATGCTAAATCCATTACCGAATTTAACATTTGCAGTTGAATTGATTATCTCGAATTTTGAGCGAACTTGACTAGCTAAATCGCCATATCCAGAATAAGTTAAATTTAGTTGACTACCTAAACGATAAGTCTCATAAATACGCAAAAAAAATAGCGAAGAACAAAAAAGGAGAAGGATTATAATTTTACCCATCGAAAGGGAATCATTGCTTAACCAATTTCGATTTCGAACAGAATGCTTTCCTTTTTGCACCAGTGGAGCTGCAGAAACTATCATACTGCCGCCATAAAAGAAAGACATCCAACCATGACAATAGCGATGGTTCGGGCAGAAAGATCATATTTATTCCATGACAACATACCTATTGTGGCCAGCACCGCAGCTGCGAGGAACATGCAGGAATTAATCGTTGCAGGATGAACCAAATCACCATGTGCGATACACAATGAACCAGCCGCCAACATAAGAAGACCGATCACAAGGAAAAGATACCCCATCTTGCCGCTCTCTTCTTTCAATACCTACAGAACTAACATCTACAAAGAATATTCTTTCAGAAACGCTTAAGCAACTGTTTCCGAAACATAAATAGCATACTAAGATAGCATACCGTTACAATGCCGAACGAGAGCTCGAGAGGCAAGGTAGCCGCAGTGACAAGATAGATCATGCACAATAAGAACATAGAAATAGATATCAAACTAATTTTTCTTCTATAATAGTTCGATAATACTTTTTCTGCCATAAAGCTTCGTAGGACAACAGCCAAGACAGCCACAACCATCGTCATGGCAGGATCACACCATGTCTGAAGCACAACAATTGTAGCAATCAATGAAAATCCAACAGCTAAGAAATTTACTATAAATAGTTGTCTTTCTCTCCGTAGGATTTTAAAAAAAGTAGTAAATAGTATTTGCATTTTTCCATCAAAAATACAAATTGGGAGCAAGAGATACAAACTTCTTAATCCAATTGAATAAGTCGGTAACCACAAATTCAAAGTGAAATATGCTGGGTAGTATCCAATTAGAGCTAGCGGAAGAATTAGATCGAGCTTATCCCTAATGTCAGCATAGATTTCTTCTTGTCTCTCTTCATCAACCGTTTTTAAGCTAGGAAAGAGAACCATGGCTACTTGAGACAAGAAAGAAAGAATAAACGTAATCAACTGCAAACTTAAGGAGAACTGTCCAAATGTTTCAATACCCCATACAGAATCAATCACTACACGTGCGATACCAAGAATGAGCATACTTGATAGATTAGCCAACATCAATTTTATGCCTACACGTACAGAAGCAATGGAATCCATGAGACTCTGTCTAAATGGCAGTAATCCACACTTTAATATGGGTTTTGCCTTCGCTATGCAATAGAACAATGAGACAATCGTTGCAATCGTGAAACTAGCAATATACGGGGATGAACACCTAACGCCTGAAACCAACAGAATAATAATAAAAACGCCCCACAGACCTCGGGAAATAAGGAGCGATAAAGAGTACCAGCTCGTACTATTAACTGCTTGAAAAATATATCCCCAAAACCAAGAGGCATTTTGAACGATAATCATAATCGCTGTCTGTGAAATGACGAAGCTTCTCGATGCATCTATATGCCCAAAACAAGCATAGAAGAATATGATAATAGAAAATATGGATTGAAAAAGTGTCCCCACTACGAATTGAGAATTGATTGATTGTTTTGGAAGCGCTTCAATTGTTTTCCCGCCATTAATAAGATATACTCCATCGTTTAATCCTAGATGAAAAAACCTGTATATGTCACATAAAAATAAACAGTTGCAGATAACCATATTCGACAACACCAATGAATTTGGGAACAATCAAGGAAGTTGCTGCACTAACCAATGTGGCAACTGCTTGTGATATAAATGCAATCTTTAGATTTGATAGGAATTTTTTTCTATCCATACGTCAAACTCCCACCTATGATCATCCCTTGATTTGAAAAATAATGCCTAGAAGACCAATTCGGAATAAAAGAATCTTAATCTTTTTTTCGACCGGTATCTCCAAATCTCTTACTCTGACGTTATGGGCCATTTTTTTCGCCCTTGCCTTGATCTCCTCAAGTAGCTCGTCACGAACATGCTGCTTTAGAAGGCCTTTGTAGTACTGCAGATACTGTTCAAGACAATATCCATATATTATATTTTTGATATATGGCCCTTGCCCTCTTTCATTCTCAAGAATTCTATCTAAGAATGGCATGATGTCCTGAGCAGGCTGGATAAAGTTCTGATGACTCTCTGAGTCTGGTCTTTGCGTCCATCTGTAGAATGTCTGAGGATAAAAAAATACTTTCGGATGATGACTCAAAACTGAATACATAAAATCGATATCATCAATGACATGATACTCTTCATTAAAGAAAATATTGTTATTCCTCAGGAAAGATTTCTTATAAACAGAGCACCATACAAACCCAAAAAAAATGATCAGAAAAATAATCAATCATAAGACGATCATCAGAAGGAGTTCCTCTTTGAGGGAACATCTTGTACCCCTCAATTTCTTTTTTTGGAAATACTTTACTATATTTAAAGAATATAACATCAAGTTTTTCTTCAAGAATAATCGGCATAACGGATGCTAGCATGTTCGTTTTAATACAATCATCTTGATCCATAAATGCTATATAATCACCATTCGCAGCCCTAAGACCCGCATTTCTGCTGCCACCAATACCACTATTCTGCTTATCGACAACTCTGACTTCCGGATGTAGCGTCGCTTGCTCCTTACACAATTTCAAACTGTTATCACGAGATCCGTCATTCACAAGTATAATTTCGATATTTTTATATTCTTGTTTCAATAGCTCATTGACAGCCGAACGGATATAAGACGCTCCATTGTATATAGGGACGATAAATGAAACGAGAGGTTGAAACATATTCTCTCCGATCAGAAATTGTTAAGGATCATCCATTCATTAGCCAAACTGCCGTTGACGGAAATAGCCTATCAATTGACTCAGCCAATATACTCTATACTTCAAAGAGAGCAACGAGATTTTTCTCGTCAACGAAAAATCTTTGATTTTTACCTTATGAAGGCACTCATCAAATACTGATTTATCTAAAATTGTGTCATATTCTACTTGACGTTCTTTATCGGTCCATGGAGCCTTAGGATTAAAAATATAATTAACTAAGATCAAAAGAAGATGGAATGCTACATAACTCTGGAATGCAGAATCATAGGTCTCCTTATCAGGAATACCATCTATCTGCTCTCTCATCGCTTCCATTGATGCCTCAATTCGCGTGACATAATCTGAGCGGAAGGCACGCACTGCAGAATTAGCATTCCGACGGTAAACATACACATCTTTGTGGCAGAATCCAAGAACGTGTGCATATCCAACAAACCTAAAGACGAAGTCGGAATCTTCCGCCATGGCCAATTTCTCATTAAATCTAATTTGGAATGTCTCTAGTAGCTCTTTTTTGTATATCTTTCCCCAAACCAGGCCTGCATTTGTCTGCGAGCTAAGGACATCATGTCGAAACTTTGCTACATCCTGACCACGCATTACCACGTTATTCTGCAGATATTCGTGCTTCTCAGACATCTTACCTAGCAGTGAAACGTGGCAGCCCATCACAATGTCACAACCATTCTTTTCGCCATATTCCACTAATGTACATAATGCATTTTCCGGCAAACAATCATCGGCATCAACAAATGAGATCCAAGTTCCCGTCGCTTCGTCCATACCGGTATTACGAGTGGCCGATACACCCCGTTCAAGGCATATCAACACTTTACACCGAATCTGACTGGAAACTTCCTCTACGATTTCGATCAATTTGTCTTCCGGCTGACCATCAAAAACAACGATTAATTCCACAGACAAGTTATCGGCTTGAGTTTCCATGGATCTTATACATTCACGGAATAACCTGAAATCTGTTTTATAGACAGGAACTATAACACTAATTCTCGGTTTGTCATACACTAGCGGTACCTCAATTCAGATACATCTTTTTAGCAGCGGAATTCTCTGGAATAAAAAACAATTAGTATCGTGACAATATAAATAATTGGAATACCAACAACTGGCCACCACCATGAGGTAACTTCATAGCGTAGATTTTGTATAAAAAGCGAAAAGAAAAGTCCTACAAAACTCCAAATCAGAAAGGGAACAACTGTTCGCCGCACTCTTCTCTTCACATATTCTGATGTGGAATGCCTCTTTCGATAATCAATAAGAGTAGCCCCCGTGAGCATAAAGGAAACAGGCACTGCCCACACACAAGTCTTTTCGATAATCAAATTCAAAACCCACGAAGGCGCATCTCTATATGACCAATACGCACTATTAACATGCATAGCCACTACAGCGAAAGACGCTAGAATTGTTAAAACATCAAAATATAGAATATGGTTAGATATTTTACATTTTATCTCAGCTATATTCCGCTCATCTTTCGCTACCTCAGGTAGTTTCAGAAGCTTACATTATATTTCTTTCCACCAAATTTTGCCGTAAGAAAGCCCGTACCTTTTTTCCACCAGTTGACTGGTTCCGGACTTACTACGGGCAGTTCCACGTAGGAATAGCCATTGGTGGCCAACCAAGGATCAAGAAGTCGTTCACTGACACGACCCAGATACCGTGCGTGGAATGCGTCATATTGACTTGGTTCCAGGCGATTTTCCAATTCGAAAAGAATCGGGAACATCCATGCGCAATACTCATCAAAGCGCTCTTGGCTCATAATGAACATGTTGAATGCGCACCCGTAGATTTCATCAAAGCATCCCAAGCAGGCACATATTCTGGCTCCAAATCATTCAACACTTCACGACATGTATCGAATTGCACTCCATGGAAGGTATGCGCATAGTGCGAATAAACTGTTTCAATATAATAATTACGCTTTTTAGCTACGATGATGTCATGATTAGCCAGTAACTCACGCACTTCATCAGAGCCAACGATACGGTCAAAACGATCTTTCTTGAAACAGGAACCAATCTCCCTGGATCCAAGATGACGGCGATAATGCACTAACCCTTTGTAATCGGAATGACAATTCTTCCACAGCCAGTACAGGCCTGTTAGCTCGGAATAGTAACCATTGCGGTCAGAAATGTTCTCTCCGGTATCATCGCCCATCATATCGGGGCACACCTCCGGATGCAACGCCGCCCCCACATGAAGAGGCAGATACATCGAGTCACTAGGCATGCGATATGGCTTATGCGTGGCCACGCCTACTGTAATGATAGGCATTCTATGCTGGGATGATTCCGACGAGTTCACTTGATTTACTCCTTGATCTCACAGGCAGGCTCGCCATAATCTACGCCGGTAACGGTCCAACCCATCGGCGTCTGGTCGAGTTTGAGATCTTCCTTGGCCTTGGGTGAGGTGGTTACATCGAAGTCGAATGTTGCATTCTGCCCATAGGCGATGTTCGCAACGGTATAGATCATGCCATTGCCGTTGAGATCACCCTGCTACGGGTCATCGATCTGGGCACTGCCACCGACGGTAAGGTTAGAGATGGAACCGCCAGCAGGCGCATAGAGCAGCATCTTATCGACGATATGGCCACGCAAATCACCGCCACCGAGAATGTAGGTAGGACCGTTCACGTAATCCTCATAAGACAGAGCATTCTCCAGAGTAACCGTCACATGATAGGTCTGGGAACCGTCCTGATTGCATGAGGTACGGGTAATCTGCGTATTGCGGTGCAGATACCAGTCCATCTTCGAAGCGTTGAGCTGGTTGAAGTACATTCCGAATTCCGGCTTCTCCTCATCGGAAGGAACACCGTTCGTCAGGCCCATATCGGAGAAGGCCTTATTCTCATCCTCATGGAAGCTCACAAAGCTCACATGGCGGCCTTCTGCCATTGGAGAGATGAGCTTGGCTATGGACACAAGCTTGTTGATGCTCAGGTCCTTGAACGTGGCGTCCATCACATTGGAAGCCACATACTGGAAGTACTCGTCCTGGTAAGCGGTGTACACATCCTTGTAGATGTCGTTAAGCAGGAACTGGGCCGTATTGTCGCCGGTCAGCAGTGGACCATTCGGAATCTGCACATTGCCATTCAGCTTTACCAACTCCTGAATGAACACCGGATCGATGGCCATCACACCATCCACATTGGTGGAATGGCTGGATTACTGCCAGATGGTAGCGACGTTCTTCGCCACATTGTTGAAATCCGGATCCGCCTCCTGGTCTCGAATATCGAAAGAGAACGGGAACAACGCCTTATCGGAATCCGTATAGACTTCGGAATTCTCGCCTTCGAACTCGGTATTCGGGTAGAAGTCACCCATCTGGAACGAACCGTTATTGGCGGTCATGCTACCCAGCGAGCCTCCCAGACCGCCCGAAGAACGAGATTCCGAAGTGGTGGTCGCCAGAACCAGATAGGTACGCTGGCCATCCTGACCTAAGAACTTCGGAACAATCGATAGCATCTCATTGCCTTGGTTCAATTTGTCGGCAATATCGGCGAACTGATCCAATGCCTGGTCGTATGCGTTCTTCACCAGCCCGATATGCGGGGTCGGCAGGTTCTTCATCTTCTTATACTGCTGCTGGACTTGTGTGTTCGCTGTGTTGACGGCGTTCTTGAGATCCAGCACCGGCTGCATGTTGATTTGGCCGTTGCCGGCACTCAAGTCAGAGCTCATCACCGTGGTCAACGTATCGGAAACTTCCGGCAACGTCTTCGAAGCGAGGTCATCCACCACTTCCGTCATGCCCTGCACGGCGCGAATGTCATCACCATACACCGGCACCATGGCTGCCAACTTCCACAGGCCGCCATGCGCGATGGTGCGAGCGGCGCTGGTGTGCTGCTGCATCGGCTTGATGATCTTCTGCAACGTGGCCGGGTCCATCGTATTCTTGATATCTTTGACCTGCTTCACCGTTTCCACGGCGGCCATCTCGTGGTCCTTGACCTGCAGTGCCTGCTTGTAGAACTTGTAGCCGGTCACGCCAAGTGCCGCACCCAAGACAACGAGCAGTACGAAAATGCCGAGCAACACCCAAGGCCATTTTTTATGCTGCTTGGGCTGCGCCGTGGCGTGATTTGCGTTGTGTTTCATGATCGACAACTCCGATTCGTTCGTCTGCAGTTCCTCGTGCGGTTTCGACACCCTATTCGGGAGTCGTCAGTACGCCCCATCGCCGTGTAACACTACGCCCACGGTTTTAATCAAAATGGCGATATCCGTCATTAGAGACCAGTTCTCCACATAGCTCACATCAAGGAATTCGGTCTCCTCCTGCGAAAGATTATTGCGCCCCGAAATCTGCCATGGGCCGGTAATGCCCGGGCGTACCAGCAGACGTGTGGAATACAAGGTGGAGTACTGATCCACCCCATATTGGCGCTGCGGGCGAGGGCCCACCAGCGACATATCACCCTTCAACACGTTGATGAACTGAGGAATCTCATCAATGGACGTTTTACGAATGATCTTACCCACCTTGGTGATGCGTGGGTCATCCTTGTCTTTGAATGCCACACCAAGCTTCACGCCGGCGGCTTCGGCCGCCTCGGCATCATGCTTGTCGGCATCCACACGCATGGAACGCATCTTCAGCACATGGAACGGCTCGCCATACTATCCAATGCGCTCCTGCTTATAGAATACCGGGCCACCGTCTTCCTTTTTGATGAAAATCGCGGTGACCAGCATAATGATGGAACCCGGAATCAGTGCGATCAGCGAGCCAAGAATGTCAAGCGCGCGCTTCATGAAACGAGTCGGCCACGAGTATTGCGGCAGTGAGGCCGACAGAACCGGCAGCGCGGAATTGTTGCGCATATTCACACGGCCGCCGCCGATATCCGCCACGGATGCAGTCACGGCCAATTCCATATTCAATGATTCGACCGCCAAGGAAAGCGTACGCAAGGTTTCGGAATCACGGGTGAGTACATCGGCGATGAGCACGGTACGAGCGCCAAGATTACGAGCCGTTTGCGGCAAGTGAGAATTCAATGCCAGCACACGTAGCTTCTTTTCGTTCTCATTCTGTGGCTGGAATGGCACTGGAATCAGGTGTTGCGGAGAATCCGGATCGGATTCCTCACATACCTCTTCCACCGGGCACACCGCAATCGGCATATAGCCGACAGCCACACCTATCTCGGAGGTGAGCTTGTCAATGGTGTCTCGAATGCCCTGCGGGGATCCGATGATCACCGTCGGATAATTGAATTCGCCTTTACGACGGTTCGCATGCAGCAGTCGGCGCATTAGCCAGCGCTCGACCATGGTGAGCATGCCAGCGATGAAAGCCGTAGGCCCCACCAGCCAACGGGGGTATTGTGCATCGAACAGGTACGATAGCGAACACATGGCGAAAAAGTCGAATACCCCAGCGCTCAGCACCTTTGCATACAACGCATAACCTTCACCCATAACATGGCGGGCATAGCCTTGGCACACGGCCAAGCTCAGCAGCCACACCACGCACAGCACCACCAAGGTCCGTGGAACGCCTCCGGAGATTTCCTGCCGCACCGTATGGAGCACGTTCCCACTGATAAGAAACACGAGGCCACAGGCAATAAGCATCATCGCAGCATCAAGCACCAATAGCGCGGAATTGTACAGATACCGCCATGCCGGGGCAGGATGCAACTGGGCTTTCGGCTTTCTGCTGCCCGCCGCAGCCTCTGGATGATAAGTGCCATCGAAAAAGGTCGGAATGGGCCCCGTCGATATGGTACCAGTGACCTGTCGTCGGACTCGGTTCGCAGAGCCTCCGAATTGGCTAGCTGGCATTACTTCTCCTCTGGCTTCCCCGCTCTCCCCCTACCGACCTTGTACGGCAGAAGAGTCGGAGCGTTGACCCTACGGGTGTATGCTTCTCTTCAACTGCCCCATAATACCGCAACTCACACCCTTACCCCAATCGCCAGCTGCAGCCACTCCCATTGGAGACCCGGGTCACTTCATCAGAAACAGCCATTTAACGGCAAGGGGGTATCGAGACGCCAACCATACCACTGCGTACGAGATGATAAACGCAACGGCCATGATGCACGCATACAGCGCCCATCCATGCACAGGCAGTGGCGCATACTTCATGAACAGCACTATAGGGTAATGCAACACATACATGCCATACGAACATACGGCCACACTGCGCACAGGCCGGTACAGGGCATTCGGAATACGCCTACCGTGCAACGCCCGTACCACGGCAAGGAACAGCATGCACCCACCCAACACCACCGGCGTGAACGCCAGACTGGACTGGAAACCGTCTGCATGCAGATTCGACCATGCGGCGGAAACGCACAATACCGCGAGCGCCGCCACCATACCCGCATACACCGCAACCGGTGCGGTTCGCATGCCGAAGCCTTGACGCACCATGTAGCCGAACACCATATAGAATAGGAATCGCGGTTCCGTAATGCCGAACATATCCAAAGCGCTGACGACCTGGAACGCATTGCCTTGCAATGCCATGATCTGATTCACGCTCGGCAACACCGAGTAGCACACGAACGGGCAGGCCAGTACCGCATAGGCATACGGTTCCAGGCCGCGTTCCCGAACGGCGTGCAGCAGCAACGCCAGCAACGGTACTAGCAGGTACGCGCCTACGATGGCCTGCATGTACCAGAGATGGCCCATTGGCGCTGGTCCTATGAACAGCGCCGATTTCACGTAGTCGGCAACGGTCACGCCGCCCGCGCCAATGTATTGCACTATCGCGAGCGCAAGATCGAATATCTCATATGAGACGATCAGTGGCAGCAGATTGCGTTTGAAGAAGGTGAGGGTCCGTTCTTTCGTATAGTCACGGTCCAACAGCAGGTAGCCGCTGATCATCAGGAACAGCGGTACGCCCAGCGTGGACAGTCCTATGGCGCAGGAGGCGGCGATCTGGTTGCCGGTGAGACCGGACAGGTCTTGGCCGTTGACCTGCGCAATGGCGGCGCGTAGCGAATGGATGCTCAGTACGCAGCGCAAGGCCAGCGTGCGCAGCACGTCGATGCTTTGCACCCGACTCGTCTCGTTTGCAGCCATTCAAGCTCCTTCATGCAACTTCACGGTCATGATTTACGATAGCGTAGTGACCATTCAACAGCATGACCAGCTTCCGCAGTTCTCCTTGCTTATGTCAGTGTATGCCAATGATTCGCTGCCGCAGGTCGAGAGGGCGATTGCCTCCGCCACGGTCGAGCAGTCGCTGCCGCCTACGCAGATCGTGATCATACGGGATGGCCGGGTGCCGGATGATATCGCACGATTCCTGCAGGGATTGCCCGAAACTGTTGCCGATTGGTTCAGCCGTTCCGGCGTCTCCTCGAGGCCTCGCCCTGAAGTGACCGTGGTGCCGCTGGAAGTCAATCAGGGTCTTGCGCATGCGTTGAATGAAGGTTTGCGGCGCTGCCGTTACGATGTGGTGGCCCGTGCCGATAGCGATGACATCTCCTTGCCTGAACGTTTCGCTACGATGATGCCGTTGTTCGCCGCCGACCGTGCGCCGGCCATCGATATTGCCGGCAGTGCCATTCAGGAGTTCACCGGCGAGGAGAACCGTAACGGTCAGGTGCGTACGCTCCCCCGTGAGGGCGCGGAACTGGAACGTTTCGCCCGTATGCAGTCGCCATTGCACCATCCGAGTGTGGTGTTCCGTAAGTCCGTGGTGCTGGCCGCCGGCGGATATCCGGAGCATGTCGGCCGTTTCGAGGATTACATGCTGTGGGAGCAACTCATGCTGCGCCATGCTCGCTTCTACAACGTACCGGAGGCGTTGGTGCTGTACCGCGTGGACGCCGGCGCATACCAGCGTCGTGGCGGTTTGGGCATGTTCCGTGACGAGCTGCAATTGCAGCTGAAGTTCCTGCACGACGGCTTCGTGAGTCTTCCGCAGTTCCTGCGCAATGTGCTGGTGCGAGCCGTCTACCGGCTGTTGCCGACCGGTTTCAGAAAATCCTGCTATCACCTGCTGGTCGCCGTGCGCAACAGGCTGACCGGCAATCGTAGGTAGCTTCCCTGATTTCAGCCTTCGATCGCCGTGATACGCCGTGCGATCCGCGGCACGTCGACGAATAGTTCGGCATTGGTTTGCGGATCGGTATGCCAACCGTCATGCCAGCCGCGTTTGAAGCAGTCGACGATTACCCCCCTGTTGCCGGAGCGCAGATAGGTGAGCGCCCAGCGACGGACGGTTTTCAGCAGGAATTCGGCAAGCTCCGCCGCCGTGAAGTTGCTGCGGGACAGGCGGAACAGCCATAGCTTGTTGCGCACCTCATTGTAGAAGCGTTGGCCCGGATCGGCGTCGCTGGAACCGAACACCTTGGTCTTGTGGATCACCTCACTGGTGGGCACGTAGTAGCCGAGGCCATGCTTGAGCAGGGCCGTGGTGAATTCGAAGTCGTCATTCCATAGAAAATAGGCGCTGCGTGGCAGCTTGTTGAGTCCCACGATCGCACCGGCGTTGATCAGGCAGGAGACGAACGACAGCGAACGTGCCTGGTAGGCGCTCTCCCCCGCCATGCCGTCAAGCGTCTTCGCGCCCTTGCGCACCCATGTGCGCGGCCGTGGCTTGTTCATCAGGTGCTCACGGCCGTCGACCCACAGCGCTTTGGATCCAAGTATGGTGGGTAGGGCGTGATTCACGTCCAGTGACTCCTGAGCCGCTTGAAGCAGGTTCTCCAGTGCGGTGGGCGTCGGTATGGTGTCATCGTCCATGATCCACACGTAGTGGGCGGTGCCATGGTCGGCGGCGACGGCTTTCGGGTCGACCGCTTCGGCCATGCCCGCGCAGAATCCGCCGGCTCCGCCGACATTATGCGGCAGGGCAATCACATCGGCGTTGATCGGATGTTCGTGCGCCACTTGGAGCGCATGGTCGGTGCTGGCGTTGTCGACCACGATCACGCGGTCGGCCGGACGGGTCTGGATCGCAAGGCCGTCAAGACATTCGCCCAGCAATTGTTCACGGTTATAAGACACCACCACGGCGGTAACGTTGAATCGCATGGGTTTCATTATACGGTGAGGGAATGCGATGGCCGCATGGATGCAGTGGTCTCATGGCGATGGGCACTTTATATAATGAATCCATGCTGAATATGAATGCTTCCGCAACCGACCATGCCGAGGATTGGGAGACCGTCAATCGTGTGGTCTATCCGATCAAGGATCAGGACCTCACCCTTCCCCTGTATGTCATCGAATGGACCCGCCCGCACCTGACCGACGCAGTGTTCGATCCGCGTGTGGATATGAAGAAGGTCGACTTCGGCGGTCTGAACAAAACCGGTTACCAGCATCTGGTCAACGAGGGCATCAACCAGCATTCCAACACCAGCGCACGAGACATCTTCACCGTTGATTCACGTAATGAGCTGACCGTGCAATCCGGCAAACATGTGTCGCTATGCACGTTCTTCAACGCATTCCCGGCCAGCTATTGGAAACGCTGGACCAACATCAGCAAAGTCCGTTTCACGGCCGAAGTGCGGGGCAAGGGCGAAGTGGTATTGTTCAAATCCACCGGTCGCGGACTGTTCTCGCCGGTGAACACCATGCCCGTAGATAGCGAAGACGCTTGCCAAACCGTTGAGGCCATACTCCCCATGACCAACCTGCTCGACGGCGGTTACTTCTGGTTCGACGCGAAAGCCGACGACCAGACCAGCCTCACCGTGTCGAACGCCTGTTGGTCGGTGCCAAGCAGCGAGCGCACGATGCGGCAGCGGACCACGATGTCCATCGCCATCACCACGTTCAATCGCCCCTCCTACTGCCATAACCAACTGAAGACCATTGCGGCCGAGCAGAGCCTGCGCGAACGTCTCGACACCATCTACTGCACCGATCAGGGCACCGATCTGGTCAAGGCCCAGCCCGGCTTCGCCGAGACGGCCGCGGATCTCGGCAGCCAGCTGACCTATCTGCGCCAAGACAATATGGGCGGCTCGGGAGGATTCTCCCGCGGCATGTACGAGACGTTGAAGGCGGGTGCCAGCTCATACACCCTGCTGCTCGACGACGATGCCATCAGCGAGCCGGAAGCCATCCTGCGTTCCATGCAGTTCGCCGACTACACCAAGAAGCCGACCATCGTCGGCGGCGGCATGCTACATTTGGACAACCGCACCGTACTGTATACGCAGGGAGAGCGCTTCACCCGCAACAATGTATGGATGGTACCTTCGCAGGGCCTAGGATACAATCATGATTTCGCCGCGTTCCCCCTACGCGATTCGCCGGAACGCCACCGCCGTATCGACTCCGATTTCAACGGCTGGTGGATGTGTCTGATTCCAACGGCAATCATGCGAGAGATCGGTCTGTCACTGCCGATCTTCATCAAATTCGACGATACCGAGTATGCGGTGCGCGCCTTGGAGCACGGCTACCATACCGTATGCCTGCCGGGCGTGGCCGTATGGCATCAGGCCTGGCATGACAAGGATCCGTCACGCACATGGGAAGAGTACTTCTTCCAACGCAACCGCTGGATCTGCGGCCTGTTGCACTGCCCGAAGCCCGGCAAGCGGTTCGCATTCGAAATGCTGTACGGTGATGTCAATGTCGGCCTGAAATTCGTCTATTCCGCACTGAAACTACGCCATATGGGCCTGCGGGACATCATGCGCGGACCGCAGTACATCGTCGATTCCATGCCAGGCAAACTCGCCGAAGTGCGCAAGGCCCGCGAAGGTTTCGCCGACACCACCATGGTGAAGGACGTCGACGAATTCCCGGAGCCGAAACGTGAGTTCTTCGCCGACCCGACGCCGGATACGCCGAAGAACATCAAGAAGGCCGGCATCAAAGCCATTCTCAAGGCGCTTACCTCGCGCGGTGACGGTACGAAGGACGTTCAGCCGGATATCGCCATTCCGGCCAAGGACGCCATCTGGAAGTCATTCAACGGCATCAATTCCGCCATTGTGACCTCGCCGGACGGCAATACCGCCGCCTGGTGCCGCCGTAACAGCAAGTATTTCCGCAAGCAGATTCGTGAAGGTCTGCGGCTGTCCCATGCGCTGATCACACGTTGGGAACGGCTTTCCGAGGAGTATCGCGAATACGACATGGCCAGCGTGGACGTCTGGAAGAACATCTTCGAAGGCTGATCGCGATGCGTTGAGGACTGCGGTTCCAGCGGAATCCGTGACACTCCATCGGGGTAGATCCGTCAACAGGTCCCATCTTGCGTTGATGCAGTCGGATGATGGCGCAATCCTTCGACCAGATCGATGAACGCCCTCTCCTCCTGCTCGACGCAATCGAGCACGGCAGTGCAGAAAGGTATGGGATCGCCGTCCACCTGCCACGATTCGAGACTACGCGCATAGACGCGTCCCGCATCGTGTTTGATCGCCACAGGACGATAGCCGGCCGCCAGCAGCATGTAGTTGAGCAACTGACGGCCGGTCCGACCGTTGCCGTCCATGAAGGGATGGATGTTCTCGAACATCGCATGGAAGGCGGCCGCCTTGAGCAGCGGATGTACGCCGCCGTCACGCAAACCATCGATCAACGCCTGCAGGTCGTCCTGAATGTCCAGCGGGTCGGCGGTCTTGACCTTGGTCGCGGTGATCCTCGCCTGATATCCGTAGGGGCGAAACGTGCCACGGGCGAACGGCTGCAGGTCCAATGCCGTCACTTCATGGATCCGCCGTATCAGGTCCAGATCCAGCTCGCGGCCCTCACCGACGTATCTGCGCACGTAGGCCATGCCGTCGGCGACCCCTCGCGCGGCGAATACGAACCGGGCCGGAGAATCCGAGGGCACGAATTCACCTTCCAATACGAGGGATGTATCCTGGAGCGTCAACGTAGACCCCTCGATGGCGTTCGAATTATAGGTATAACGAACAAGCCAATCGCGATCGTAATCGGACAGGGCCATGCCCTCGACACCATCCAACGGCTCCAATGAGCGCGCGTAATCTCGCATCGTCTCGACGCGCTTCAGGCATCCGGAAACTTCCGGGCTGGTTTCAAGATTGAGCAGATCATCAGGAAGACCGTCGATACGATGGCGTAATTGCGTATTGGGCATCATGCCTCCTTCTCCGCATCATTCTACCGATGCATGCCATTCTTTGAACAGCCGGCATCATTGGGAACGGCTTTCCAAGGAGTATCGCGAATACGACATGGCCAGCGTGAACGTCTGGAAGAAAATCTTCGAGAGCTGAATCACAAAGCGCAATGGTTGCAATTCCAACGAAATCCGCAATCACTGTCCTTCCCCACCCATGAGGGGACTATCCTGAATCGTGATGGCGTTCCAAAGACGAAATGCCATGCATGAGAAGAAGGAGCAGTATGAAAAAATCACTGGCAACAACCATCGTCGCAGGTGCTCTCGCACTGTCGATGGCCTTCGCAACCGCCGCGTTCGCGGATCCGGCAGGAGCCGTCAATCCACCATCCACCGACTATACCGGCTGAGTGAACGCGAATGGAAACAAATACTGGTTCGACAGCGGAGTCATGGCCCGGAGCAAAGAGATCTTCGATCCGGGAAGCGATGCATGGTACTGGCTTGACGCCGATGGCACCATGGCGCATGACAAAGACGTGTACCAGCATTCCAATGGCGGAAAATGGGTACGCTACGACGCCAATGGCCACATGATCAAGGGTGAGCAGTACTCCACCAAGGCCGGCCATGTCGGCTGGTACTATTTCGATCCGATCACCGGAGCCATGGCCAAGGGCATGCGGTACGTGCCATCAAACGGTGGCAAGTGGGTGTACTACGACTGGATCACCGGCATCATGGCCCACGGCGAGCAGTTCGTGAACTACGACGGGGATCATACCGGCTGGTATCTGTTCGACCAGGTTACCGGCGCGATGTTCCACGGCGACACCTACATCCGCTCCAACGGCGGCAAGTGGGTACGCTACGACCGCGTAACCGGCAAGATGGTCAAGGGCCTGCACCATCAGGACGGTTCGTACTACTACTTCGACCAGACCACTGGTGCAATGGCGCACAGCCGCGTATGGGTACCGGAATGGAACGCCTACGCAACATTCGATTCGGTCACCGGACGCCTTGTGAACAATAATTCAAACTCCGGCAACACCGGCGGAACCGGCAGGAACATTCGCGGCCAGTGGTGCAAATCCAGAGAGCAAGGTACGCAGAAGCTAGACGGAGACGGCACCCCGATTGTCTGCGAATGCCGCAATGGCAACAAACGTCCCCACTGGTACGCCAGGTAGTCGCAGCTCATCTGCTGACTAGGGAACACGAGTGGAGTTGAATTTTCGACTCCACTTTTTTCTTTGCCTACTTCCAATCGATGAGGAACGAAATCGCGATGCCGAAATAAGAGAATGCCGTCAGCGCGATTACCGTCGCAAACACGGTTCTGTTCCGCGCGCCGGAGACCAGTCGCGGAACCAGCAGGAACAGCAATGGCAGTATCGGCACGAAATAACGGTTCTGTATGCCCGAAGCGTATCCGCTGGATTTGCCGGCCCACGCGATCAGCATGGCCGTGCAGGTCGCCGCGAAGTACGCGCAACTCACCAATGCGGGAACGGCGATCTCCTTCCAGCCCTGCAGATGCCGTTGCGAAGCGCCGACGATCACCAGGATGGCGATGGCGAGCAGTACGGGAATGACGACGGCGTTGGCTAACTGCACGGCTTCGGTACCCGCGAAGAACTGTAGGTTGCGGCCGGCGTTGACCAATCGTCCGTCGATTTTCTCCGTATCCACAGTCAACGGTTCGAAGAACGTCTGGAACCAAGAACCAATCAGCGAGAACGGATCGGCCATCATCTGTTTTTTCAGCTGGCTGATCTGCTCGATACTGACATGGCTTGGAGCGGTGGCGATGTGAGCAACCTTGCGGTTCCACATCGCCATGGAGGCGATCGAAGCCATAACAGGCACGACCAAAGCTATCTTCAACGGTATTTTCTTCGCCTTGCCAAGTAGCACGAACACAAAGAACGAAACCAGAATGCAGGTGATTTTGACCTGCCCCAGCATCGCCGCCAGCACCGACAGTATGCCGATATGCAGCCACCCGAACCGAGTGCTTTGATAACAGCACAGCACCACGGCGATGAACAGCAACGATATGCTGTTGATCATCGCATCGGCCGTCGGGAACGTCAATGAGAAGAACGTCATCGGCAGAATGGCCGTGGCAAGAATCGCATATCGAAACTCGCGGGCAAGCCATATCGCCAAGGCGATGATGCCGGAAGTAATCAGCAACGTGGCAATGCTCGATGCCTTGTAATCACCTTGAATAATCAGGCTTGGCAGATACGCGAACGGCGAGTTCACCGCAGTGTTGTTGAACGGCTTGATGATCCCATTGTCATTCTTGACCACCCATTCGGGAAAATCCTGGGACAGCTGCGGCACGATGGTCCCTGCGCGCAACTGTTCCACACGAAGCCAGTGGGCCGTTGAATCATTCTGATATGAGTACTTCCCCGTGGAAATAACGGTCAACCCCGTCACCACGGTCAATAACCAGTACAGTATGGCACTGACCGCCGCGAATCTTGGCACGGTTCCACCTGCCGAATTCTCAATCGACGGTTGTTTGCCGGAACCGTGCCGTGCGCTCATAGGGCATGCCTTACTACTAACTCTTCGCGGTAATTATAATCAGGCCGTCTCCCGCTCCACCTGCGAATCATCTAACGGCTCAATTGTCAAGGCTCTGTCGCTGAGGAGCGCATACTCACGATTACGATCGTCACGAATCACAAAGCTGCAGGCGTTGTCATCAAGGGCGACGCCGACGGCGTCCGTGGCTTTCGGATCGCTTGGGCTTGGCGTGCGCAGCGACGTGATCAGACGGAATTCACCGTTATTGAACAGGTTCAACGGCATTTCGAAGTGCACGGTCTGATGGCCGCGCCGTGTCATCCTGAACACCTTGGAACCGGTGTCGTACGTGATGCCGCCGCGGCGAATGTCATGCAACGCGATGGCCAGGTAGAAGTCTCCCGGCTCGTCATACTGATACTCCACGTCGAATTTGAACGTATCCGCACTGGAGCAGACCTTCGGGGAGATCGCAGTCGTCTTGAGCAATGGGCAACGTTCGTTCAGGCCGTTCGGGTAGCCTCCACGCTCCTCCTGACGCTTGCGTTCGGCTTTCTCCTCGGCTTCCAAGTTGGCCAACGTATACTGCTGCGACACGGTTTCCGGATCGCCGATGGCCTCCACTTCGCCATCTGCGATCATCATGGCGCGGGAGCAGTACTTCTTTACGGAATTCATGTCGTGGGTCACGAGAATGACCGTTTTGGACGGGTCTTTCTTGATTTCGGTGAAGAAGTCATCGCACTTGCGCTGGAACGCCTCATCACCGACCGCGAGCACCTCGTCAAGCACCAGAATGTCGCCTTGGGCCTTGATGGCCACGGAGAACGCCAGACGAACCTGCATGCCGGAGGAATAGTTCTTCAGCTTCTGGTCCATGAATTCCTCAAGCTCCGCGAATTTGACGATGTCGTCATACATCGCATCGACTTCCTCATGGGTGAAGCCGAGCAGGGAACCGTTCAGGTACACGTTCTCACGTCCGGTGAGCTCCGGATTGAAGCCCACGCCAAGTTCGATGAACGGCACCAATTTGCCCGTAACGGTGATCGAACCGTTCTCCGGGTAGTAGATCTGCGAAATCAGTTTCAGCAACGTGGACTTGCCGCCGCCGTTACGGCCGACGATGCCGAAGAACTCGCCCTGATGCACCTCGAAGCTGATGTCTTTGAGCACTTCCTGCTTCTTGTAGCCCTTGATGCCCTTGGTCCAGTTGATGAACGCCTGCTTCAGACCGGTGGCCTGCTCCGTCGGCAGTTTGAAGCATTTGGATACGTGGCTTGCCGAGAGCACCACCGGATTTTTCGTATAGTCGATCTTCTCGATCATTTCCTCATCTGACATCACATGACCTCCGCGAACTTGCGGCTGTTGCGGCGGAACAGGTAGACGCCAAGCCACAGCAGCACAACGGTAAGGACCAGCGGGAACAGACGAATGCCCCAATTGCCGAACTGATTCCAGATGGTCGGCTGGGTATCGGGGGCGATGAAGTTGTGACGAATATCCTGAATCGTCTGCGCGAACGGGTTCAGCAGCTCCAAACGGGCCAAGTCGGCGAGTATTCCGCCTCGGTTGGTCACATAGGTGAGCGGATAGATGATAGGCATGCCGTAGAACACCAACTGCTGCAGGACTTCCCAAATATGGGCGATATCACGGAAGTACACGTACATGGTCGCCATCAGCAGGGTCAATGCCAGAGTGATGGCGTACAGCTCGATGATATTCAGCGGCAGCAGCACCACACGCCAGGTGAACTGCACGCGGGCCACGAGCGCGAAAATCAGCACGACCACCAGATTGATGGCGAAGCTGATCAGTGCGCCGATGGTGGCGGACACCACCACGATGTAGTTCGGGAAATGGATCTTACGCAGCAGATCGCCACGGTCCACGACCGAACGCAGGCCGATGTTGGTCGATTCGGTGACGAACTGCCAGGAGCTGATGCCCAGCAGCAGCACCACCGGATAGGTCGGAGTGCCGTCCGACATGCGCAGAAACTTGCCGAACACCACATACATCACGCAGAACATCATCAACGGCTTGAGTACCGACCATGCGATGCCGAGGAACGACCCCTGATAGCGGAGCCTGAAGTCGGTCTTGACCAGACCTTGCAGAACGGTCCATGCATAACCGTATCTGTCTTGAATATTCTTCACCAGCTGTTTCACAAGTTGCATCCTATCAGTGCCCGTTCTTAAGCGACTTTGCGCGGCGGAATGCCCCGCATTTTCCTTACATCATCCTGCGTTCCGCATCATGTGCAGGGTGCGTTCGATGCCTTGCCGAATCGGATACTTCGCCTTCCAGCCCAAACCGGCGAGCTTGCCGCCATCCATCAACGCGAGCGTCGCTTTGGAATAGCCTTTGGATTCCACCTCGTCAGGAAGCTCGAAACGAACCTCGACCCCGCAATATTCGGCCACTAGGGCAGCCAGATCGCGCAGTCGGCAGTCGGACGCGGAATCGGCGATGTTGTAGGCCTCACCTGCCTTGCCCTGCATCATGCAATACAGCAGTCCCGTCACGGTATCGCCCACGTAGGCGTAGGAATACCGTTGCGTGCCTTCGCTTTTCAGGATGATGTCTTCGCCGGCAAGCCCCCGATGGATGAATTGCGACAACGCCTTGCTGTCGTCCGCGTGCAACGTGGGACCATACGTGCGTGCGATGCGGGGTATGACCGGACGCACACCATACTGTTCACGGTAGGCCTGGCACAGGGATTCGCCCAAACGCTTGGCCTCCGGATAGCCGGCACGCAACGTATTGGCGTCGATATATCCGCAGTACCGTTCGTCGAACCGTTCGACATCGCCGCGATTCTGTCCGTAGACTTCCACGGATGATGCGAAGACGAAGTCGATGCCGTCGCCATGCCGCGAGGCGTCGTTGCTGCAAGCGTAGTCCAGCAGATTCTTCAGTCCGATGATGTTGGAGGTGATGGTGGCGACCGGTTCCGTGGCATAGGCCCTAGGATGCGTGGTGCTGGCCAGATGCACTACGATATCGGCTGGAAGTTCGGGGCAGGCACCCGGTACGGACACATCCATCTGCGCGACATGGAAATGTTCGCCGCCGACATATGGGAAGCGAGCGCGAATCCGCTCGGCATTCCGCCCGATGGCGATGACATCGCACCGGAAATCCGCTTCCGCATTCTTGCGCATCAATACATCGATGAGGAAGGTGCCGATCATGCCGGTCGCGCCGGATACCGCGATGGTCTTGCCGTTCAGTCGGGACCAGTCGATGGGCAGGGCCGCGCAATATGACAGGTCGTCTTGGTAGAGCCGTGATTGCAGACGCTGGTCGGGCAATGCCGTTCCTTTCGATGTTCGGTATGTTATTTCAGCCAGGTGTCCTCATCCGCCGTGATGTAGGCCTTGAACAATTCCAGATCGCCTTTGGTGGTGAGTTTGATGTTCTTGTCCGAGCCTTTGGCGAAATGCAGGGTCTCGCCGAGATCGACCATCATGGTGTTGGTGTAGCTGGAACCGTGGATGCCGATGTTCTCCTTGAACGCCTTGCGATAGGCGGCCAGAAGCTTGCCGTAACGGTATGCCTGCGGCGTGGAGACGCGGCGCAGCTGTTCGCGCGGCACGTACTGTACGGTGGTCGACGGGTCATCCTGATTGATTACGAAGATCTGCTCGTTGTATGGCAGCGAGGTTACGGCATTGCCATACCGTTCGCACACTTGGATCACGTCGGTGAGTACGTCGGCGTCGATCAGCGGTCGGATGCCGTCATGGATGATGACGATGTCTTCCGGATCGAGTTCATGCTCCAGATGTTCCACGCCGTTGCGGATGGATTCCTGCACGCTGTCTCCGCCGGTTATGATCCACTTGAGCTTGTCGATGTTGAACTGCTTGGCATAGGCGTCGACCATGGTCTGCCAGCCGTCGATGCACACCACTGCGATGGCGTCGACGTCGGGGTGGCGTTGGAAGCTCTCCAGCGTGTAGATGAGCACGGGCTTGTCGAACACGTTAATGAACTGCTTCGGAATATCCTGCCCCATTCGGGTTCCGGAACTGCCCGCTACCACTACCGCTACATTCTTCATGGAGTTCACTCTATACCTCTCGGCGGGCCATGCTGAAATTCATCGTTCGATGTATTCGCGAATGATGTTCGCATCCGCCTCCGCCAAGGCGTGGCGATCGACGTGTTCGAAATGCAGACCGATATCGTCGGGCAAGGAGAAGATGTCGCCATAGGCATGGCTCAGCAGATACATGTGATTCGCCGGAACCGGATACGTACGATTTTCGAAGTGCATCAGCGGCAGTGGGAAGATGTCGTCGATGGCGCTGATCCATTCGAATCCACTGGGGTGGTCCATATTGTCGTAGGCACGGACGATGCCGCCCGCCTCCTGCCGGGAGCAGACCACACCAGCCTCACGCATCTTGGCCAGCTGGTCGTCAAACGCCTTTGTGATCAGCGTTCCGGCTTCCGAATCGGCGGAAACATACACGTTTTCGTCCCAGGCCGCACGGATGCGCTCATCGGCTTCCGATGCTTCGATGGCGACCCGTCTATACTCCTGCACCTTCAGGAACGTGTCATGGCCGGGCGTGCGCACCCAATCGAACGGGAACAGGTCCACGAATCCCGGAACACGGGGATCACGCGGGGCGAAACGCACCTGATGGCAATGCACGATGCGATCCCAGACCACGGTGACCTGATAATCCGGATTCGACGCAAGCACCTGCTCAAGACGCTCCAAGTCGTCACGCATGATGCCGAGATCAAGATCGTCATCCCACGGAATGAAACCGTGATGGCGTACCGCACCGAGCAACGTGCCACCGACCAGCCAGTATTGGGTGGTGTCGTTGGCATTGCAGATGTCCGCGAAATCGTTGAGCATCCTGTTCAGCGCCGCCTGCAGCAGACCGATGTCGCCTTCCGCCTTCGGCAGGTCGAGAAAGAAGGTTTGCGTGCGTCCAGACTGGTTTCGTCCGGTCTACGGTACTGTGCCCAGAAACGAATGTCGGCCTTCGACTTTTCGGCTATCTGCATCCGATGCACGGTGTCGACCAGATTGCGAATGTCCTCACCCAAGCCGCGGACACCGTATATGACGTCACGAAGTTCACACAGCATCGATTCCTGCTGTTTCAGCGCCTCGCCAAGACTGTTGTTTTCCCTTTCCAAATCATCGACCCTATCCATGAGCCTTTGCATGGAACGTTCTGATGGCCAAAAGAGCTTTTCGCGCATTCGTCTCACTACAGATGCCATAATCGTTCCTTACTTCGCACGGGCCGGTAAAGGAAAATACTACCGCATGCACCCCTATCGGGGCACATGCGGCATACTGTCAATGGCCTGTGAGATCAGTCCATCTTCAGGTAATGCTTCCAATACGCCACCGAAGTCAATTCGGCGCGCGCATCGGCGTATTCCTTACGCAGACGTTCAATATGCTTCTTGCAATAAGCCATATCTTTCTTATATCGCTTAATCACCGCATCATATTTGTTGATGTCCTTGACTCGGACGGAACCCTTTTTATTGTACCAATCCACAACAATGATGATTCGTTCGTCATGAATCTTTCCAGCAGGGTAAGCCCAACCGATATTTGGGATGATGGCATAGCCCTCACCCTGTCGTTTGAAGACAGTCCTCTGGAAGTTACAGGTCGTGTAATCCAGCAAACGACTCATTATATTGCGAGGCGAATCGGAATCGATTTCTTGGCGAGAAAGCTTATATGGATTGAAATCAGTAATCCCCAAGGCCTTGACCTGATTCATCAATTCGTCGAACGGCACAGCCTTCTCTTTGTTTTTGTTTGCATCCATGAAGCGCTGTTGAGCAATTGGCTGAGCAATATACTTCGGTCCCTTCAGGAAGTCCTCAAAACCATCCAGAATCAGCGAAGCATCTGCGTAATTGAATTTTTTCAGTTCGAGGTACATGTCCTTGGTCATCTGGCGCACCAAGACATCCATCGCAGGAACGATCTTCGTCGTGCACTGGGCGATCATACCGTTACGCGTGGTCTGGTAACGTTCAACAGCCGCGTTATAGCGAATATGGAAATTCGAATGCCAGATGCCCAAGCCGATCATCGTGATGAACTTAGGGGCGGAACGGATTCCGTACTCCACGTCGTCATATCGAACGAAGACCGGCAACGGCAAACCGTTCCTCTTGATCATGCTCATCGGTATGCAGCAATACCACCAAGCAGCATACTGCTTTGCCCTATCGGCAACATCTTTCGGCAGCTCAAATACTTCATCATTGATGACCGATTCCAAATCGGTGACACGGAACAGGGGTTTTGCCGGACGGCAGTTTCCCACATTCGGATCAATGAACCCGGTGTCCTCCCACTGATCCTGTATTTCTTCATAGCTCAGCATCGCACCGCTAATGAAAGCCTCCTGATATTCAGGCTTAAGAATGCGAAGCAGATTATACGTACGGATGATACTTTCTGGGGAGACTTCAACGTCGTCATCCATTAGCAGAACGTTTGTCGCGGGAGTCTTTTGCTCCATCGCCGCGATCATACCGCGGGCGAAGCCGCCAGCACCGCCAACGTTCTCATTAGGATACACCTTGACATGGTCATCACTCAAAGACGCGGCATCCAAAGTACTGCCATTGTCCACAACATGCATATGAAGATGCTGGGCAATATCTTCCTCGGAATTCAGGATGCTCTGCTTCACCAATTCAATATTTTTGGTGATGAAGGACTCCTTTTTAAACGTTGTCGTTGCAAGAGCCAATTCAACCGTACGGGGTTCTTCAGATACGTCCAACGAATAGTATCCATTGCGAATACTCACAAGTCCGGAAGCCTGCAGATGGAACGCCGTCAAGACCATGTCTTCATCAACGTCAAGCGCGAGATCGACGCTTTCCCATTCACCCGTACCGGCGGTCTTGGCGCTGACCTTATCATGCAAAACCGGATCGGAAGACAGAGGGTAGGCTTTCGTCTGAGTCACAGTGCAGACTGCACCCTTAAGTTCCAGGTGAAGATGGAATGCCGTCGCTGTGGTGCAGTGCATCAATTTACGTGTGGAAAGTGCATTGAAATACGTGGTGAAATCGCACTCCCCCGCCTCTTGGAGGGTCCATTCGCCGGTTTCTATATCCTGCGATAACGGTTGAGTGGTTCTGTAGTAAAGCGTTGGAAATGCCAAGGAGCGAGGATTCGTCTCCAACAGTATGTTCGCAAATTTCATCGAAGTCATACGTCATAGGATACTAGTAGGCCATGAAGAGCACATACGGGGTGCGCGTTTCTGAGAAACGCGCACCCCGTATGCCAGTCGCCAATCACCCTCGACCGGTCACCTCGTCGAAATGATGCCAGGCACGCCATTCGGGAACCCAGGCACGACCATGGGCCATCTTGCCGGTGTACTGGTCGAAGTAATCCCAGGCACCGTTACGGCGGTCGAGTCCGTGCACCATGATGCCGGTCACCGGATCATAACGCACCCACTTGCCGCCCTTGGCACGGTTGGATTCGTCCTTCGGGATGAATACGTCCTTGTCGCAGGCGATGGTGCCGTCGGCATCGGCCCAGTACCAAGCGTTGCCATCCGGATCATAGAAGGCGCCGAGGCCAAGGCATGTGCCGCCGTCGGCGGAAGTGACCGTCTCCAACGTATCGTGGATCACGTCGGCCTGCCCCTGCACGCTTACCTGATACGGATATTTGTTGTTCTTGTCGATGTTCGGGCCGGAAAGATTGTTCGAGCCGCCGTCACTATCGTTCTCGGTGAACGGATAGCTGAATTCGATGACCGCGAATTCCTTCTTGTACTTTTCGGTGACGACCTGCTCCAGCTTGATGAGCGCACCCATCGGATCCTAGTTGGCATCGGTACCGTCCGATCCGGAGCTCCAGAACGGATAATACGTGCTGCCGTACACGTCGTAGTCCAGCTTGTATTCCTTGAAGTAGTTCAACGCAAAGTCGGCGGAACCCGAATCCGTGTACATGAAGCGCACGGCCATCTTGGTGCCTTTCGGGGCATACTGCGTGGCTTCCTTGGCCATGCGGGTCACGGTGTCGCGATCGTCGGTGCCGGCATTGTTGGCACGAATCGCCTTGCTGGCGGCACTGATCAGCTGTGACATGCCCTTCCAATCGTCCTGTCCCAGAAAGCCGCCCTGCAGATCCTTCTTGTTCTCGCTGTCCGCATAGTATGGTGAGCTGATCTCACTGCCAATGGTCACCGTGTTCGGCGTTACGCCGGCAGCCTTGAGCTTGGAAAGGGAATCGGCGGTGTAATCGCTTACCCGACCGGTCAGTTTGGACGGATTCGCAGGCCAGCCCTTCGGCAATTTCTGCACGGTCTTCGACGTGTAGAAATCGGAATACAGGAATTGGATGTTGACGTTCAGGCCATTGGCCTGAGCCGCTTTGGCCGCGGCAATGGCGTTATCGAACGTCGGATTGCCACCACCGTACGTGTTGCCGTTGCCGTCCGTAGGATTCACCGCGACCTTCAGCAGCATATAGTTGATTCCCGAGGCCTTCAACAGCTGCATCATGCCGTTGTCATCCAGATTATTGCCGTCGAAATCCTTGAAGGCATAGCCGTTCTTGGCGGTTCGCGCGGCTTCCATGGCCTGGTACGAGGTGGGGTTCACACCGCGTACGGTATCGTCCTGCATGGAGGAGACGCCCGCCACCTGTGCGGGCTGATCCTTGTCTCCCGTGTCCGTTCCTTCATTCCATGGAGCCGGATACGAAGAGTCCTCCGCAAGTGGGACGATGTCGGATTCGTTCTGTGTGGATTCCTCCAGCAGCTGCCGTTCCTGATCGGCATTCTGTTCGGCTGCCTCAGCACGCAGCTGAGCGCTGGTATGGATGTCATCATCGTTCGATTGCACATCCTGAGCGAATGCTCCGGTGGGCATGCACATCAAGAGACACCGTTGTACCAATAAGCGCGACGATGGCCCTTCTTCTCGCCTGATTTCCCCTCTGTTTTTTCGCGGCTGCCCCTTGCGGCCTCATTCACGCGGCGGCTTGCCTGCGTTTCGCCAACTGCGGGTAGAACCACTCGTTGACCACTGGTACATAATACAACAGTGCCGCAAACGCCAGATCAATCGGCAAACGCACCACAAAACTCGTCACGGTCAGCGGGATGTGTGGTAACAGGTTGTGCAACACCCCCAAATACATCTGCCACGGCAATACATCATCCTCAACAAGATGCACACATAAAATGGCGAGGCTCGACTGCCCCGTCCAGCTCAGCGCCCTTCCTAAAGCGGGCACATGGTCGAGCAGCTTCGAAATGCCGACCACGCACAACGTTCCCGCAAGGCTGCCGATCACCGCCTGTACCGGGTGGGTGCCGTAGTTGTTGATGGCCATGCTCATGCCGCCGAATCGGACGATGGCGACGACCCAAATCACGCCGGCAACGCCCCACAGCCACGGGAAGCGCTTTACATGGCCCATCAGGTCATACCGCTTCGCCAAGTAGCCGACATATACGAACGCGACCGCGCACATACCCGACTGCAAGCTCCAAGGCAACCACACGTATCGGGCGGAAATATAGCCGATCGTAAAGCTGGACACCACCCAGACCGGCGTATACGGCAATTTGGCGAAGGCATGCAGCAACAGATGCGCCCAGAACAAAGCCAACAGGAACCAGATCGCACCGATGCGCAGCTCCACAGGCCACAATGTACGGTCGGAGATGTCACCGCTACCATACAGTACCGCCTCGCCCCAGCGACGTAGCATGTAAGCCCGGCCTTCATGGTTGATGGTGGACATGCACGTCACACCGACCAGCACCGCCACGCCCGTCACTGCGTATGTGCACAACAACTGCCTGACTTCCTTCGCCCAGCGGAAGCTACGTTCCGGATGCATGAAATAGCCGGACAGTATGAAGAACAACGGCATGTGGAAGGAGAAGCAGACCGCCACCACCAGCTGCGCGGTGTGATGAGGGATGAATACGTTCGCCTCAATGGCGCTGTGCCCCAGAATCACGGCAAGAATGGCAATGCCTTTGGCTATATCGAAGAAACGGATTCGTTGCATAGTGTATTCGGTCTTCTCCCTGCTCAGTCTACTGGTTTAGATTCTCTCACCCTATAGACCGAGCAGCTGACGCATGGCCCGCCACATCACTTCCTGACCCATGCGATTCGGATGAATGCCGTCGGCATACAGCGCCTGCTGCGGCATGCCGGTGGTGCGGCCGACCGTCTGGAACGCCTAATACAGCGAGGCATACTGCCATCCATGCCGTCTGCAGATCTGCTGCAGTGCCGTATTCTCCTGCTTCATGGTCAGGCTCCGAGGATCCGACAACGTATCGATATTCGCGATCACATACACGTTCTGCGAGCCGTAACAAGCTGCGACCCTGTTCAGATACGATTCCGCCGCGGCCGTGAAATCGTTGACGTTCGACAGTCTCAGCCGGTCGTTTGCGCCGAGCATCACGATGGCCGCATCCTCATGGCCGAGCGTATCATCACCGATGGAGTTGTACGCCGAATACGAGCCCTTGCCCGGAGCGCTGGCGTTGGTCACCGACACGCCTCGAGATTCCAGATAGTGCCTCAGATCGTTGACCGTCATGCGAGACTGTGACGACGGCTCATAATACGTGGTCCCTTCCAGACGGAACAGCTCACGGGAAGTATACGGGTACGTCTCATCGGAGCCGACACCTGCTGCGATGCTATCGCCCAAGATACGCACCGAATGGTACTTTCCCTGCCGGATACGTGCGCCAAAGCCGCCTGCGGAGGCCTGTACGGTATCTTGCGGTATTGCTGCCGAACGGTGGGTATCAAGCGCACCGGTGACGGTATTGAAATAGTAGTTCGCACCATTCACGCTGTGCCAGCCGTACAACATCTTCCCGCTGGGCCAGTCGTAGCACACATGCTTGCCTCCGATCCACTGCCAGCCATACCGGACGGCTCCGGTATTGGCGTCCAACAGGTACCAAGCTCCGTCAATCGGTTGTTCGCCATACAGCATCCAGCCCATACGGCGGTCATAGAACACCCATTTCTGCTGCTTGGCATGGTAGACAAAGCCGTATTTGACCGCACCGGTCGTATCATCGAAGTCGTACCAATGACCGTTCACCGCATGCTGTCCATGGAGCATCTGGCCGGAAACCGGATCATAGCAGACCCACTTGTGCTGGGACGCGTTGTAGTAGAAGCCATGGGTCATGGCACCGGTATGTTCGTCGAAATGGTACCAGCCGGTATGTGCGGCATCATAGTTCACCAGTCGTTCGTCGTATGCCATCTTGCCGGTGATCCAGTCGTAATAGACCCATTTGCCGCCGTTTGAAGGCACGAAGGTCATACCCTTGGCCATGGCACCTGTATGGCGGTCGAAGTAATACCATCAGCCATAGCGATAGTCCTCGCCTTTGATCATGTGGCCGTTGGCATCGTAGCGCACCCACTTGCCACCGTTCGAACGCAGGTAGACGTCTTTGTTACGGGCCACGGTGCTATCGCCATCGATCCAGTACCAGTTGCCGTCCTGCCGGTCATAGATTTCCCGGGAGCGGACCATTTCACCGTTCTCGTAGTAATGCTGCTTACCCTGATCCCAGCCGTTTTTCGATTCGGCGGATGCGGCCGGAACCTGAGTCGTTTCGGCATCAGCCTGCGCGACACTCGCACACAGACCAAGCGCACCTATCGACATCGAAAAAGAACGGCTCCAAGTGCCATTGCCTGTTTGCCATGCATGCCGTACCTTCCAATCATGCGTTTTTCCGTTATCACTGTACCGTAACAGGTCTTGCCGCAAGACGACGCCGTTGATGGACGCTTTTACCCCAGGCCACCGCCGTTTGGATGCCATAGGCCGCCATGGGTATCAGCAACAGGTAGAACGGCAATGTATAGATGCCCTTGGCCTCCCACAGCACGTAGCATAGGAAGCCGCCAAGGAATGAGGCGCACAGCAGCACCTGTACGAATACCTTGTCGGCATTGCCTTCCTCATTATGGTTCCTGAACACCGCGCGGGTCAGTGCGATGAGTCCGATGAATGCCAGTAGATACATCACCGTCTGGGCCACGTTCTCATATCGCAGCAGGATGTTCGATCCACGCCCCACCAGCAGGAAGGAGGCCAATCCGGAAAAATGATTCGACGAATCACCAAGCTCGGAATACAGTGACGTCATGAACGTGGGTTCAGCCCATTCCGATGCCAGTTTGGCGGTGAAGAAACGCAGTCCCTCACCCGGATTGCCTAAGAATTCGGCGAGGCGGCTCTTGACGAAATCCGTGGAAATCTGCGACTGCTGAGCATAGTCATTGCCGGTTTTCTCGAATGCGTCCAACGCGAACCTGCTCCACCAGCCGGCAGCCATGTGGTCAGGTTGTCCCAGACCAAGTGCAATCCAGGAAATCATCGGCATGCCCTTGCCGAAATTCTGTCCGGTCCAATGCTGCACCAAACTGACGGGCAGTTTGGAAATCACAAAGACCCCGCCTGTGGACACGATGGCGACAATCAGCTGCCAGAAACGGCGATTGCGCCATACCGCGAAGATTACGGCAAGGATTGCGGCCAGAATCACGATCTGATACGTGGATTTGAACACGATGCCGATGCCGCAAATCAGGAAGCCGGCCACGATCGTGATCCCACTAATCCAGACCTTCTTCATATGGAATGCTTCGGCCACCACCGCGGCCCCCGCGATGGTGATGAAGAAGCCCACGGCGTTCGGGTATACGAATGCGGCGAACATCAATAACGGCACACAGGTCGCCATCAGCACGGTGAATGCGCCATGGCCCACCGCATCAAGCCCCAGATGGGTGCCAAAACGCCAGAGCACCGCCACCAGAGCGGTGACCGCGAGCGCACTGACGATCTGGAAGGCGAAGACGTTCTTCGCGCCGAACAGGGCGAACACCAGCAGATACCAGAGCATCGGTCCGCTTTGGAACGGATAGTACGAGAAGTACGTGTATGCGCTCGGGATGCCCCCGTTTACACATGCCGCCTCAGTGCTGCCATGCGGGCAGAAATCCGGGCTGAACTGGTTCAGGTTTCCTTTGAGAAGGGTATCGGCGGCATCCATCAGGCTTCGGGAATCCGGATATCCGTAGGTGGCCAGTCCCAGTGAGGTTATCCAGACGATTTGCACGACGGTTACGTAGACCAGCAGCGCGACCAGCACCCAACGTTTCGGGAGGCGTGCGATGCAGAACGCCAACAATGCCAGCGCCGCGAGCAGCGCCGCGGTTCCCAACACGAAAGGTATGGAGGGCAGCCCCAGATGGTAGTGCACCCGTTCCGTGACATTGCCAGGTTCCGGCGCGCTTCGTTCGAATATGACGGTGAAGCAGATCGACAGCACCAGCAATACGGCGATGACCGCGGCCTGAAATCCCAGTGCCAGCACCGTCAGCCAGCGAGGCACCGTCCGCAGGAATACCGACTGACGTTCAGATATGGCATGTATGTTCCGCTCGTTCATTCAATCATCCCATCCTGCCCGGAAAATGCGAGAACGGCCCATCATCGGCCGCTTATAGCGATTCTTCAATGATATAGCGCGGGCGCGCCTTCACTTCCAGATAAATCTTGGCGATGTACTCGCCCGTCACGCCCAGCGACAGCAGAATGAAACCACCCAGAATCCACAACGAGCACATCATGGAACCCCAACCTGCCACGGCATGCCCGGAAAACACCGAAATCAGCGTGTACACCAGCATGATGATGCCCACGAATACGGAGAATACGCCAAGACCGGTAATCATGGTCAATGGCTTGGTGGAGAACGACGTAACGCCTTCGATGGCGAAGGAGACCATTTTTTTCAGCGGATACTTCGATTCGCCGGCCACGCGGGTGCCGCGCTTGTAGAACACCTTTGCGGTCTTGAATCCGAGGGAGGGCACCAGACCGCGCAGGAACAGATTCGATTCCTTGTACTGCGACAGGGCCCGCAGGGCCGCACGGCTCATCAATCGATAGTCGGCATGGTCGGGAACGGTTTCGGTGCCCAGCCACTTCATCATCGAGTAGAAGGCATGAGCGGTTCCCCGCTTGAATGCGGTGTCGGTATCGCGGTTATCGCGTACGCCGTACACGATTTCGGCGCCTTCACGGTAGGCGGCGACCATGCCGTCGACGGCATTTGGGTCATCCTGCAAGTCGGCATCCATGGAGACCGCGGCATCGACGTTCAAGTGCAGCGCATGCATCAGCCCCGCGAACAGCGCATTCTGATGCCCTCGATTATGGGCGAGCTTCACCCCGTGGAACACGTCAGGACATTCGTTATGCAGGGACGTGATCACATCCCATGTCTTGTCAGCGGAGCCGTCATCCACGAAAACGACCGAACTATCGGAAGCGATCTGACCGGCATCCTTCAAATCCTGAAGTTTGCTTTTCAGCACCCCTGCGGTGACGTGCAGTGCGGCCTCCTCGTTGTAGCAGGGAATCACAAACACCATTGCCGGCGCCTCACGCAACCGGGCACACGTACCGTAAACATTCTCTTCGTTCGTCATGCTTAATAGTGTATGACAGGCGGCCAACCCATGCGCCGGAAATCCCCCTCCCATTGTCATGCGACTGTCATGACATGCCCCCTAAGGGAATACAGAGGGGGATTCACCACCAATGCATAAACGAACATTGATCATGGCCGGATTCATCGCCGTCACAGTACTTCAGGGAATCAGCTATCCCGCAATCGCACTGGCCGATGACCCAACCATAACGCAGCCATACTCAGCATCACAACCGGCCGGAGAAACCCAGTCCTCAAATGGCGTCGAAAACGATGCCTCTTCGGACACATCACATGACGCGGCTTCCCAAACCCCCATGCCAAGCCCGAAGACGACACAGTCCGACACCACCACACAGTCCGAAACCGAAGCGCAGCCGGATGCCGAAGCGCAGTCCGAGGAGGCTTCCGGCAAATCAGCGATCCCGGTACGACGGCCGACCCGAACAAGACGACCGAGCCCACTCAGTCATCCGAGCCGGCCAAACCGGAAAACGGCTGGGATCAGAACAAGCAGCACTACTACGAGAACGGCGTCATGGCCGTCAGCAAGGATGCGTTGAACCGAACAACCGCAAGGAAGGTATATGGGTTCGTTTTGATCGGAGCGGCAACCTGATCAAGGGCGAGAACTACCACAACTTCGACTGGCACAACTCCCGCGGCCACGTCAGCAGCACCCCGCAGGTGGGCGATGTCGCCTTCTGGAAGTTCAGCGACTCCTGGGCCAGCAATTACAGCGCCAGCCATGCCGGCATCGTAATCGGGGTGAGCGGCGGCAATGCGGTGATCGTCGACGCAGCCTACGGCAACATCATCGGCATCAGTCAGGAAGACGGATCATTCGAGATCCTCCAGCTGGGCGATGACGGTACGGTGACGTCCCAGAGAATCTGAGCTTTCCGTAGCTTCTCAGCCGCGACCGGTAATCGTATCGAACGTGTGCCATTCCTCCCATTCCGGCACCCACGTGCGGCCATGGGCCATGGCACCGGTGGTTTCATCGAAGTAATACCACGCACCGTTCTGCTTATGCAGTCCCTTGACCATCTTGCCGGTGGAACGGTCGTAGCGCACCCATTTGCCACCGTTCGAACGCAGATAGACGTCCCCGTACACCATGGCTCCGGTGGTCTTGTCGAACAGATACCAGCCGGTATGCGTCTTGTCGTAATTCAGGTAGACCTCGCCATGGGCCATCTTGCCGGTGATGACGTCGTAATAGACCTTTTTGCCGCCGTTGGAGGAGATGTACTTGACGCCTTTGGCCATGGCGCCGGTGGTCGTGTCGAAGTAGTACCAGCCGCCATAGCGGTGATCCTCGCCCTTGACCATATGGCCGTTGGAGTCATAGCGGGCCCATTTGCCACCGTTCGAACGCAGATAGACATCTTTGTTGCACGCCATGACCCCGTTCGAGTCAATCCAATACCAGGCGTTGCTGTCGGGGTCGAAGATCTCCTTGCCGCGAGCATAGGTGCCGTCGGCATCCTGCCAGTATTTCTGACCGTTGCGCGTAACCCAATGGGTCGCAGGGTTCACGTATTCCCTGTTGCCGAACGCATTCATGTCGACGTTGCCGCTGATGCCGTTCACATGGCCGACGCTCGTATATTGCCAGCCACGGTTGTTCGCCGAATAGGAGAAGTTGGTGCGGGGACCGTAACTGGCCACCCACTTGGCCTTGGACCGAATGTTGCCATGGTTGAGTGGACCGTTCAGATAGCTCGTGTACGAGTACACGCCCAGATTGTTGTACCCGGCCGCCTGCAGACGGCCCCACCACGCATTCACGATGCCGTTATATACATTCGGATCGGTCGGTGTCTGATGGCCCGTCCACGTCCATCGTTCCAAGTCGTAATATACCGGGAAGGACAGGTCGTTCGGCGAAACGCCGGCCTTCTTGAGCAGTCCGACCAGATCATTGCCCTCTGCGGTGGCCGTGGCCGCATCATACGAATATGAATACGTGTATATGCCGAAGGGGATGCCAAGCCGCTTGCATTCGCTGATATTGCGCAGCGCCGTCTTGTCGAATCCGTTATCCCAACCGTAGGAGATGCGGATGATCGCCCCCTCCACGCCATCGGCCTTCGCCTTGGCCCAGTCGATGTTGCCCTGCCATTGCGAAACGTCGATCACGCCCTTCGCCTGCTGCACGAACAGATTGCCACCTGATTCGAAGAACGCCTTCGTATTGTTGTAGGAGCCCCAATATGCGCCGTATTCGTTCGACGTGAATTGCGCCGGCGTCACTTTGCCGTCAGTGTCCGTCGAGGATTGTTCCTGCGATTGCTCCGCAGAGGCATCGGCTTCGTCGACCGCCTCCTTCACATCGGCGGCGGCGACCGGAATGAAGGTCTCCCCGTCGGTTTTCGCCAACGGATCGGGAGCCTGCTCTTCGTTACCGACCAGTTCCGGATCGGTCACCGTCTCGCCGGTCTCGACGTCTTTGACGTCACCTTCGGCGGTGACCGCCAGATTCTCGGATACCACGGTGGCACTGTCCGGAATGCTTTCACTCACCGAATCCGGCAATTGCGCCTGCGGATTATCGGGCATGATGGTCTGCGATGACTCGTCCTGATCAGCCTGAACGACATCGGCATTCGCATCGTTGCCGGCAACGGCATCAACCGAATGGTCCATCAGCGCACTGGCCGGAACAGCGCCTATCAACATCAAGGCCACGGCGGCAAACGCAGTCGCCACCATTGAAAAGGCTTTCTTCAGTGAATTCACCGGCAGATCCTCTCTCCACACTCATCCCTGCAGGTCTCCTTTCATTCAACCATCTCGCATCGTTTTCCGCATCACATCTTCACTCCATCCACAGCATCACCGCATAATCCGGCCGTCGCACGGCCCCATCGCGATGATTTTGAGGCTCGTCGGCTATGCTCTACGATGTGAACTTCACCCTTCATGAAAAGCGGAACCTCCACAAAGTGAAGCCACACCATACCAAAGGGGAAGTTGTGAACAGGAAGCGGCCAATGCGTATACCGATTGCGGTGGCGGCCGCCGTCGCCATCATCGTATCAATCGTCTCCGGCTGCGGGAACGCCGCGAAATCCGCGGAGCCGACCACGCAATCCTCGGCACAGCGCATATCCGTGACCCTGCCGTCATACTATGCCGAAAACATGGTCTTCCAACGTGGCAAGCCACTGGTCATCCAAGGCACCGCCACCGCTGCAAACGATGACGCCGGCAGCGATGCCATCGACCAATCCAAACTGTCCACAACGCTCACGCAAGGCAAGACGACCGTCTCCGCAGCCGTGACCGTCAGGAATAGCGGGGCGTTCACTTGCACGATGAAATCGTTGCAGGGCGGGCTCAAACCATACCGTCTCACCATCGCATACAACGGCGAGACCGTGTTCAGCCTGACGAAAGTGTATGTGGGAGACGTGTTCGTAGCGGCCGGACAGTCGAATATGGAACTCAACTACACGCAATACTATTCGTCCGGTGACGACTCCAACTGGAACTGGGGCGGCGGACTCATCTCGCGCGGCGATCTGCCGAAACTGCTCACCGATGCGAACGTGCATTTCGTGGTGGCCGACCATAGCGTCGACAACACCGACTTCCCGCTGATCGACGCCAACAAGACCTCCGGCTGGCTTGCTGCGGATAGCACCAATTCGCAACATCTCAGTTACCTGGCACAGCAGTTCGCAATGCAGTTGCGCGCCAGAAGAGCCAACATACCGATCGGCATCATCCAGACCTCATGGGGCGGTACCGCAATCAGCCGCCACGTACAGGGCGGCGACATCTACGCGAACCACATCGCGCCGCTGACCGGCTTCCGCGTGGCGGGCGTGCTGTGGTATCAAGGCTGCAATGACGCCTCGACGCTCAGCACCTCCCTGGACTATGAATCGCAGATGACCGCGCTGATCAACCAGTATCGCAAGGTGTTCGACGAAAGCACCCTGCCCTTCCTGTATGTGCAACTTGCGCGATGGTCGGGCTATCAATACACGCAGAACGTGCGTCAGGGGCAGTTGCGTACGCTTGACAACGCGGATCTGCGCAACAGTGCGAACGTGGCCATGACGGTTTCCATCGACACCGACAAGGGCACATCGAAAGTGATTCATCCGCTCGGCAAAGACATTCTCGGCGCGCGCATGGCCGCACAGTACGAAGCGATGGTCGCCGGCAAGAGCGTACCGTCCGGACCGGTCATCGAATCGGCGACACGCAGCGCCGACAAGTCCGCCATCATCCTGTCATTCAAGGACGGCACCGCCGACAAGCTGCAGTCCATGAAGCCGAATTATGCTAAAAGCGCCACGGCAAGCGTACCGGACTATGCCAAAACCCCGAACGCCACGCCACTGGACGGCATTGCGAACGTGGCCTCCCCCACCGGCGATGCAGTGCAAGGCTTCGAAGTGGCCGACAACAGCGGCAACTGGACGTCGGCCACGGCCACGATCAAAGGCAATCAGGTGTCGCTCACCTCCACCACGGCAGCCATGGCCGACATGACGCAGGTGCGCTATCTGTGGAGCGGCAATCCCGACTGTTCGAGCATCCTCTACAACGGCGACACCCTCCCGGCCAGCCCGTTCACGGTCGCGGTGCGCAATTAGTCCGTAATTAGTCATTTGCCGCACTCCCATCGGTTTTGCGGCGAGGAAAATGCTCCTAGTATGTCGCAAGGGGAGTATTGCGCCGTTTGTTGTGCGCGAACAGGTCCGTAACCGTATAGAGAGGCACCAATGAAGAAGAGCATCGCAGCAATCGCAGTCGCGGGCATGCTGACAATCGGCATGGTTTCGCTGCCGTCCGCAGCCATGGCAGATGAGACCGGCACCTCCGGCGCGACCACGGAAATCGGCCCGAACATGACCACCTGCGACACGGATAGGCTCTGCGACACGTTGCAGCATGTGCATCAGACCGGCCAGCAGCTCAAGACCGACCTTGACACCGCCAAGCAGCATGCCGAGCAATTGCATCAGAATGCGCATGATGACGCCGATGCGTTGCGCCAGTACAGCGAGCAGGCTTGGAAGAACTATCAGGAAGATCGAGAAGACATCAAGACCGCGCTCGATGGCGCCTCCAAACGCGGTCAGGAGGTGCACGATACCCTGCATCAGGATGCGCAGGATACGCAGGCCCATCTCAACCAGCTGCATACCGATTTGCAGGAAGATCACGCCGCATTGAGAACCCAGCATGATTCGCTCGTCGCCGCACGCCAGGAATGGCACAAGTCGTTCATTCAGGCGCTGAAGGATACGCAGAACGGCTTGTCCGGAACCGGTACCACGTCCGGAGCCAACTCCGCCGCAAGCAACGGCACAGCGGTTCAGACGGTTTCCGGCAACGATTCCGTCACCACCGCACCAAGCTCCGCCGCCGGCAACGGCAGCACGGCCAAGTCCAGCACCGCCGCGAGCGCGTCATCCGCGAATCAGACCAGCGTGGCCTCCGGTGCCGTGACCAAGTCGGAGTACAGCCAGTTGGCGCAGACCGGTATCGGCATCTCCGTTGCCTGTGCGATCATCCTCGTGCTGAGCGGCCTTGCCTACGCCGTCAAGATGCTCGTGCAGTACAAGCGCGAAACCGCCGAGTAATCCAAGCGATCCGGACATTTCGGCGGCCATGCACCACCCCGCCCCATTGCCTTGCGAATACGTTGCAATGATGATAGCCCGATTGTTCTGTTGTACAGGCCGAGGCGGTAACATGCTTCATATGCTGCGACGATCAGAGTAGGAAGGTACTTGCGGAGCCTGCGGCACACAGCCTAACAGCGTAGTGGCACAGAAGGGTGATATGGCAGCACGGCGCAGCAAAAAGCATGGCAGGCACAAAGCTCGGCATGCCGTTCCCAGCTCGAAGCCTGCCATCATCAAATCCATGTTCGTGCCCAAGGACCGCTTCTATACGGCAGTGATGCAAGGCGTGCACGACAGCATGGAACGGGAACGCAAACGCACGAGACAAGCCATGCACACGGTTGTGGCCGCCTTGGCGATTATCGTGCTCATCGGCAGCATCTGTTTTGGATGGATGGGAGCGCGCGCATCGCTGCGAACGCACGAGCTGGTCCGAGTATCCACTTGTCAACAAGCCGTCATCGATATGAACAACTCATATTTCAAGGCTTCCCAGCTCAAAACGCAGGTGGATTCCGCTTTCACCAGCATGGATGCCAACTACAATCTTGACCAATTGTCGAATCTGTATGGCGAAAAAGTTGACATTCCAAGCACACTGCAGTGCTCCGACAACCCTTCCGACACCGCCGATACCGCCACAAAAGCCAAGGCTGCCTACGACAAACAGGCAACGGTATTTCAAGATGCGTTGAAGAAAACGCAATAGCAAGGCCGATTTCGCCATCCGCGAATTTCCGTCAATCCGATCGGTCTAAGCAACGGGGCGAGGATCACTGGAGACCCTACGCGGAACCGACGCGGCGGAAGACTCGATCACGATGGGTTCGGTGCGACGCAACGAGATATTGGAAGATGACTGTACGGAACGCGCCTCGCGGGAAGAGGTGGCCGCATCAGCCTGCACAGGCGGAAAAGCGCCGGTTACGGGGCGAATCCGACCGGTCGCCGTAGGAATGAAACTGGGTGGAAGCGGCTGCGTGGCGGCAGTGTCTTCAGAAGAATCCTGAGAGACGGTCCGCATGGAAACTCGAGAAGCCATCGCGGCAAGGGAATCGCGCGTATCCGGCTCCTGCTGCAGGCGATCATAGTCCGTCATCACGCCTCCCCTCATTGACTCACCTCTCACTGTACCGAGGGTAACGCAGCCATAATGACTTCCACATTACGAATGCGCGATATGCGCAACTCCCTTACTCAACAGCAACTTAAGCGTTCACAGTGAACGAAATCGAATCATCGTCCCTTCGAAAAACGACCTTGGACCGGTAGGATTTCAGATATGGCTGAAAGTTCCCATCCGCCCGCAGACCATTCGGCCCATTATCTTTTTCTCATCGTCGGCGCCCCGCTGGCCGCCTTCCTCATCGCGGCATCACGCGCATTCGAGACGCATGGCCTGACCATTCCGCTGGTTCGCATCACGACCGGCATCGCGGGACTGATGCTGCAAGCCATCCCGTTCATGATGCTGGGGGCGTTGATGTCGGCGGCCGTCACCATATTCGTCAGCGAATCGCTGATCCGCCGCCATATTCCACACTCGACATTCGGCGGCCTCGCAATCGGCCTGCTCACAGGACTATGCCTGCCAGTATGCGACTGCATGGTAGTGCCCACCTTCGCAAGCATCGTACGCAAACGCATGCCATTGCCCTGCGCGGTCACGTTTCTGACCGCCGTACCGGTCACGAATCCCATAGCGATATGGTCCACCTGGTATGCGTTTCCCGACAAACCATGGATGGTGCTCTGGCGAACGGGACTGGGCATGATAATAGCCGTGACGGTCGGCGCATCGTTCGCGCTATGGCCGCCGAAAAACTCCGCCACCGCCACCGCCACGGATTACGCGAATCGCACGGATTACGCGGATTATGCGATAAAGAATCGCACCGCATGCACGCGGCATGCAGATGACGCCTGCTGCGGCACCGGCCTCGGCGACGATGCCCGTAAGATGACGGACGACCCGCCAATCATCCGTTTTCTACGCTGCACACACCACGATTTTCTACACATGATGCCGATCCTGCTGTTCAGCGCCATCATCGCCTCCCTGGCGCGCACATATATACGTCCATCGGCAAACGGTCTCGACACATCCACACTGGCAAGCATCCTCGCAATCATCCTGGCGATGGGGCTGGCGTTTCTCTGCTCACTATGCTCATCCTCCGACGCCGTAATCGCCTCAAGCATGGTAGGCGTACTACCGCAATCGGCATTGATCGCATTCCTGACATTCGGCCCGGTGCTGGATCTGAAGAACACGCTGATGCTCATCTCAGCATGCCGGCCACGTTTCGTCATCAGATTCATCGGCACGTTCGCCATTGCCTGCCTCACCGCCATCTGCATCGCGCAGCATTGGATGCCCGGAGCCTGACATGCGCAGCCGGCCATCACTCCCCAATCGAATCGAAGGACTTTGCTTTGCGGCGCTCGCATCGGCCATCGCATACAGCGTGGCCAGCGGCGCATACGTTTCGCTGGCCACGCCACGTTCGAAACCGTATCTGATCATCGCCGTCATCGCATTGTCGATTCTGGCTGCCGCCGCATGGCTGGGCCTGTTCCATGCCACCGAACGGTCGGCATTCCGCTGGCTGGTCGCGTTGATCATCCCGGCACTGCTAATCACCATACCGTTCCAGCAGGCGGGCGGCAGCACCGGTTTCGACATCTACGCAGGCGGACGGGCCATCGCCATTCCCCGCAACGTGTACGCGGCGGACGGCGCACGGCATCTGCACGGATTGGATGACACCCGTAGAACCATCACCGTACGCAACGACGAATTCGGCTCATGGTTCGAACACATCGACCACAATCCGCAATCCTACGTCGGTTACCGTATCCGCATCACCGGTTTCGTCAGCAAACCGTCCACGCTCGGCACCGACGAATTCCAGATCTCCCGCCAGTTCATGAGCTGCTGCATCTTGGACATGACACCATTCGGATTCACCGCCGTCACCACAAAAGCCGCCAAACTGCACGAATATGACTGGGTGACCATCGACGCCACGATCGAACAGGGCACGTACGGCACCAGTGGGCATGAACGGCAGGGTCTGATATTGCAGGTCTCCTCATTGCGGCAGGCCGCGAATGCCCCTACCGGCTATTTTTACTGGCAATGAGTCCGGAGGATGGCCCCTCACTCAGACTTATGCTTCGACTCGTTATCTTTGACGTTCCAATCCCTAATCGCATTGAATGCGCAATATCCGGAGACGAACACCAGACATAGGGAGAGAATGATCGTCGCATAGGAGAACAATGTTCCATCCTCGTTTGCTTCGATTACGGACTGAACCAGCCAAATAATGCAGGAAGCACTGGTAATCGCATAGAGACGTGCGCGGCCGGAGGTGGTGAGTTTCATCATGGTTTCCTTTTTCAAGATATGCGTTCTTCCGAAAGCCGATGTTTTTTCAGGACGTTGCAGGACAGGCGAGATATGGGAAAGTCGGATCCGCCTTGCATACGGACGGATCCGACAGATTCTTCGGCACTATGACTTCAGCTCTTCTTGCGCTTCGACATGATGTCGACCGCGACGGCTCCCAGGAGCACCAGACCCTTGATGGTCTTCACGATTGCGGTATCGACACCCATGATGGACAGGCCTTGGTTGATGACGCCCATCACGAAGGCGCCGACAACGGCACCGGGGATGGTGCCGATGCCACCGGTTACCGCAGTACCGCCAATGAAGCAGGCCGCGATGGCGTCCATCTCGAATTCCATACCGGCTTGCGCGGTCGCGGAAGCCAGTCTGGAGAGCATGCACACTGCCGCGACCGCGGATAGGAAGCCCATATGGACGAACAGGGTGAAATCCACACGCTTGGTATTGATGCCGGACAGCTCAGCCGCCTTACGATTGCCACCGACCGCATACACATGACGACCGAACACGGTCTTGGTCAAGATGAAGTTGTAAATCAACACCAGTACGCCGACGATGACGAGCATAACCGGAGTGCCACCCTGGTCCGCATTTCCGGAGGAGGAAAGCAGGTAGGTGACGAAGCCGATGGCAAGAGCCGCGATGACGATCTTGATGATGGTCAGGCTCATCGGTTCGGCCACAAGACCGACCCTCTCCGCACGAGCGCGTTTGCGCAATTGGCTCCACGCGAACGCCGCAATGCACAGGATGCCCAAGACGATGGTCAGACCATCAAACGGCCCCCACCATCCGAGTACGTTCGGCAGGTAATTACGTGCGATGCCACGGAAGGATTCAGAGGTGATCGGCACGGATTCGCCGACGATGACGGTGGCGAGGCCTCGGAAAATCAGCATGCCGGCCAATGTGGTGATGAAGCCCGGAATACCGACATAGGCGACCCAGAAACCCTGCCAGACGCCGACGATGAGTCCCACGGCAAGGGAGATGACGATGGCAAGACCCCAATTGACCCCCTGTCGTTCCATCAGCAACGCACAGACGCCGCCGATGAAAGCCACGAGCGAACCGACCGAAAGATCGATGTGGGTCGCAATGATGACCATTACCATGCCTATGGCCAGAATGATCACATATGCGTTCTGTTGAATCAGCGATACGAAACTGTTCGGTTTAAGCAGGACGCCACCTGTCAGAATCTGGAATACGATGACGATAACGAGCAATGCCCCTACAATGCCGTATTGTCGTGCGTTGTTGGCGATGGTGGCGAGCAGGCCGCCGGTTTTGTTCTTCGTCGCTGCTGGTGTCGCGGTCCTTGCGCTCATCGTGCAGCCACCTCCCTTTCTTTGGTCATGCCCCGCATGAGATACTCCTGTGTGAATCCTTGTTTTCCGACGTTATCGGTCACAACGCCTTGGCTGACCGTGTAAATGCGGTCGCAGATGCCAATCAGCTCGGGCAATTCTGATGAAATGACGATTATCGCCTTGCCGGCATCGGCCAACTGGTCGATGATTTCGTAGATTTCGTATTTCGCACCGACGTCGATACCTCGCGTAGGCTCGTCGAGAATCAGGATGTCGGGATCTGCGATCACCCATTTCGCGAGCACTACTTTCTGTTGGTTTCCACCTGAGAGAGTGGATACCTGGACGTCGATGTCATGGCATTTGATGTTGAAATCCCTGCGGTACTGGCTGACTTCCTTACGTTCGATGTTGTCATCCATGATGCCGTGTCTACTCAGCTTCCGCAGCGATGCGAGGGATGCGTTCTCTCGGATGTTCTGCAGAAGGTTGAGTCCGTACACCTTGCGATCCTCAGTGGCATATGCCAGTCCTGCATCAATCGCCGACTGGACGTCGGACAGGTCCGTTCTCTTGCCTTTGATGTAGATCTCACCGGAAATGTTGGAACCGTAGGAGCGGCCGAACACGCTCATGGCAAGTTCAGTACGGCCTGCGCCCATGAGTCCGGCCAATCCGACGATTTCGCCGGCATGCACGGAAATATTCGCATGATCGACAATGACGCGGTGTGGATCGAGCGGGTGGTGAACCGTCCAATTTTCCAGCCTCAGATATTCCTCACCTGGAATATTCGAAGTGTGGTCCGGGTAAAGATTGGTGAGTTCACGGCCGACCATCTTGCGGATAAGTTCGTCCTGGTCGAGCGGCGTCTCCTTGGTGACGTACATTTGGCCGACGGTCGATCCGTCTCGGATGACGGTCACATTGTCGGCGACTGCCGCGACCTCGTTGAGCTTGTGCGTGATGATGATGCTGGTTACGCCCTGTTCATCACGTAATTGCCGTACCAGATCCAGCAGGTGCGCGGAATCCTCATCATTCAATGCCGCGGTCGGTTCATCGAGAATCAGGAGTTTCACGTTCTTGGATAGCGCCTTGGCAATCTCCACCAGTTGCTGTTTCCCTACGCCGATATCCGCGATCCTGGAGTCGGGATCTTCCGGCAGTCCGACTCGTTCCAGCAGGCGGGCAGCCTGCGCACGGGTCTCGTCCCAGTCGATTACTCCGCCCTTGGCCCGTTCGTTGCCGATGAAGATGTTCTCGGCGATGGACTGGAATGGACTTAATGCGAGTTCCTGATGGATGATCACGATTCCGTCCACTTCGGAATCATTGACGGTACGGTATTTGCATTCCTTGCCGTCGAACATGATTCTGCCGCCGTAACTGCCGTAGGGATACACTCCGGAGAGAACGTTCATTAGTGTCGATTTCCCGGCACCGTTCTCACCGCAGATGGCATGTATCTCTCCACGTTCGACGGAAAGATTCACATCGGTAAGGGCCTTAACCGGTCCAAACGTCTTGGTGATGCTTTCCATTGTCAGAATGGTGTCTCTTTCAGACATGTCACCACTTCCTCATAATGATTTGGATGGGTGTGCGGCCGCATGCTCGATGGGCCGCACTTCCCTTATTGGTTGGCCGGTCACTTGGTCAGCTCGTCGAAACGCTCTTGGGTGATGTATTCGGCCTTGACCAAATCGGACAGGTTATCCTTGGTGATGCTCTGTGGATCGAGCAGCTTGGACGGCACGTCGATGGTATTGTTGTTGAACTTGCCGTTGATGCCGGAAACATCCTTGCCTTCGGCGATTTCGATGATCATGTCGTATACCGCATCGGCCAGCTTGTTGACGTCCTTGAATACGGTTTCGCCCTGCTTGCCCTTGGAGATGTTCGCCACGGCGATCTCCATGGCATCCTGACCGGTGATATACGGCCAGGAATCCGTGCCGGGCTTCATGTCAGGACGCTTGGATTCGATGGCGTTGATTACGCCTTGGGTAATGCCGTCATAAGGAGAAAGCACCGCATCAAGCTTCTCGCCATGCGCATAGGTGGAATCCAGAATGGATTCCATGTCCTTCTGGGCCTGTTCAGTCTTCCAGGATTGCACGGAAATGGATTGCCAGTCATCGACCTTGAAATCCTTCGTCACACCTTGACCGTGGTTGGAAGGAGAGACCAGCGCCCCGGATGCAAAGTAGGGCTGAAGAAGCTCCTATGCCCCCTTGAAGAAGTATTTCGCGTTGTTGTCGTCTGGGGATCCGGTGAACAGTTCGATATTGAACGGACCTTTGGCGCCATCCTTCAGGCCCAGCTTCTCAATCAAATAGGTGGCCTCGAGCACGCCGACCTGTTCAAGCTGGAAAGTGGCGTAGTAGTCCACGGCTTTGGTGTTCATGATGAGGCGGTCGTAAGCAATGACCTTCGCGCCCGCATCGTGGGCTTTTTCAACCGCCGGGCCAACCGCGGTGCCGTCTTTGGAAGCGACCACGACGAGCTTCGCGTTATTGTTGACCATGTTCTCGATATCCGCGTTCTGCTGAGCCGGCTTGTCATCGGCGAACGACAGGATGACTTTATACCCGGCCTTTTCGAGCTTGGTTTTCAGGTTGTTGCCGTCCTTGTTCCATCGCTCTTCGGATTTCGTAGGCATCGAGATGCCGATGGTGTCACCCTTGGCGATGGCATCATCCGAGCTGCCCGTCGACTGCCCTCCTCGAGCACCGCCGCACGCGGCCAAGCCAGCGCACATCGCCACACCCGCCAACAGTGCCACGACCTTCTTCGTGAATCTCATAGAGTCTCCTTCGACATTACGGGCGGGCCACTTCGCCCGTCCATATCCGTGGACTTTTCCGCGGATTCCCTAAGCATACATGATTGCGTTCAGTTGTCAAACCCAATATAAAGGTTTCAGAAATCTTGAGTTCGTTTGTTGAATTTAGCTGGTTGGCGCCGAATCACCCGTCAGACAGCCGGAACAGCGTCTTTCGGTTTCCTCGAAAAGCGCCAATTCATTACTACGGACACCGCCATGCGTTAAGCTAGCTTTCATGGCAAGACGAACGAACGGATCGCAAACATCTTTGCGCAGAGCGAACAAAGCGAATTTATTGGAGTCCATTCATAAATTCGGCGCGATGACGCAAATCGAACTTGCCGAAATCACCGGACTATCGACGGGAACCGTCTCCACCCAAGTGCATCAGTTGGTGGAAGAAGGCAAACTGGAAACCCATAACACCATACGCAACGGGCGTAGGGCAACGCTGGTCGCCCTGTCACACGATCAGGGATTGGGAGTCGGCCTGTCCATCACCCGACGTGATCTGTTCCTAGTCATCATCGACTACTCAAAAGACATCATTGCGGAGCACAGACTGCCGCTCCCACCGAAACACAAAGCCGACACGACGCTGGAGCGAGCGATTCGACTCATCAACGAAACACTCGAGAACGCAGGAACAGATGCCGGTGAAATCGTAGGCATCGGCGTCACACTGGGAGCGCCCGTTGATTTTCACGCCCAAACGGCCGCAATACCGGGCATTCTTCCCGGCTGGGACGGCATTGACATCCGCACTCCCCTGACCACGGCGTTCCACGTGCCGGTTATGGTCGACAATGACGCAAACGCAGCCGCTATCTGCGAAGCCAGGATGGGCGCCGCATTGGGCAAGCAGAATTTTGTGTATATCGGCACCAACGATGGCGTCGGATCAGGCATCACGGTCAATGGGGACATCATGCATGGCGTAACCGGACTTGCGGGTGAAATCGGCCACATCCAAGTGGACCCGCTGGGCAGCATATGTTCCTGCGGAAACCGCGGTTGCCTCAACACCATCGTCGACGAGGCACGTCTCGTCTCGTTGCTTAGCGTCACGCACGGCAACATGACCATAGAAGATCTAGTGCAGACGGCCAATGCCGGTGACCCAGGCTGTCGTCGCGTCATTGCGGACGCCGCAGTACGCATCGGAACCGTTGCCAGCGATTTATGCATCTCCGTGGATCCGGAAATGGTCGTCGTCGGAGGCAGTCTCGCCGTGTCCGGAGACACATTCATTGAGCCATTTTCCGAAACATTGCAACGACTATTATTCCCAAACGCACTTACCCCAATCCAAGTTCTTGCAGCACAATACCCAGATAGCGGTTCGGCCCTCGGTGCTGCCATAATGGTCATCGAACTTGCTGAAAAGAAGAAGCTGCTTCAAGGCTGAAGCAGAGTCGACAGGGAGAATTGATGAAAGACACCACACCGTTGTTGGAGATTCGGGACGTTTCCATGCGCTTTGAATTCGTCGAAGCCCTCAAATCCGTCAACCTGACAATCGGTCATCAGGAAGTCGTCGCTCTTGTCGGAGACAACGGAGCAGGCAAGTCAACACTGGTGAAAATCATCGCATGCCTCTATCAGCCATCCACCGGAAGCTTGCGCGTCCGCGGCCAGGAAACGAGAATCAGCGACATCCGCAACGCCAACGCCCTAGGCATAGCATCGGTATTCCAAGACAATGAGTTTTGCGAGAATCTTAGCGTCGCGGCCAATCTTTTCCTCGGCAAGGAACTTCGTACCAACTATGGAATTCGCGATGAGAACTCCATGCACGTGAGAGCCAGAGCCGTTCTCAACACCCTATCGTCCTCCATTCAAGTCAGTAGACCGATATCCAGTCTTTCCATGGGACAACGACGGACCGTCGCAATCGCAAAGACACTACTCAATAACCCCGATCTCATTCTGCTTGACGAGCCGACCGATTCACTATCCATCATCCAAACAGCTGAGGTGCTGGAATACATCAAACGACTGCGCGCAGAAGGGCGGTCGGTCGTCATGGTATGCCATGACCTACCGGACGTATTCGCCATTGCAGATCGCATTGCGGTATTACGCCAAGGGCGGATCATTGCAGTCCACAACGCCAGCGAAACCAGCTACGAACAGATTCTTGCGGAGATAGCCGGCATCCCGAACGTAGACGATCATGAAGATACCGATGTCGAAAGGCCACTACCGCATGGCGATTGCAACCCAAGAAGAGGACTGATCAAACGTCGGACCGAGCAAAGTGGACTACCCGCATAAGGCCGAATACCCATCAGCCACAGCACCATAATTCATTGCCGTTAACGTATGAGACGAAGGGGTTGCCGACGGGCAGGCCTCAGATCCACTCCGGTTCCCCTCACCGCACGGCGTGGCCGTCGCACCATACGTGCCGTATGGTCCAGTCTTCCGGATCGAGCAGCAGAACATCCGCCGCATAGCCTGGCGCAAGCAGGCCGAGTGGTCGCCCAGTAACACGGTTCGGCTTGTCGTAACCGAATGCCCTGGCCGGAGTCAATGTGGCCGCTTCGACGGCATCCGGTGCGCTGATGCCCAATTTCAGCACGGCACGCCGCACAGCCTGCTCCAGCACCAGGGTCGAACCGGCGATGGCACCATTGGACATCAGTCGCGCATGCCCATCGACGACATCCACATCCAACGCTCCGAGCAGATAACGACCGTCCGGACAGCCGGTGGCGGCCATGGCGTCGGTGACGAAGGCAATGCGATGCGGCGCGAAGCCGAACCCGAGCTTCACCATCGGATCGCTCACATGGAAGCCGTCGTTGATCAACTCGATGGTGACCCGTGGATCCTCCACAGCCGCTGGAATGGGACCGGGCCTTCGATGGTGCAATCCATTCATGGCGTTGAACATATGCGTCATGATGCCTGCACCGGCGGCGAAGCCTTGACGTGCAGTCTCATAATCGGCGTCGCAATGGCCGATTGCCGGAACCACGCCGGCATCGGCGAATCGACGGATCGCGCTGATGCCGTGGGGCAGCTCCGGAGCGATGGTGATCTGCCTCAGGCAGCCATCCGCGGCCCGCAGTATGTCATCCACCAAGCCATCGACGGGATCGCACAGGTACTCCGGATTATGGGCACCCTTGCGCGACGCCGCAAGGAACGGTCCTTCGAGATGCACGCCGAGAATGTCGGAGCGCATGCCCATCTGCCCGCGGATTGTGCGTAGATTGTCACAGATCGTATCAAACGGGTTGGTGATCAGGCTGAGCACCTGCCGCGTGGTGCCATGCGACAGGTGGCCCGCACGCGCGAGTTCGATTCCTTCCACACCATCGTCAAACGATGTACCCCATGCGCCATGGGCGTGGATATCCACGTACCCTGGAGTCATGATGGCGCCCGAGGCGTCCATGACCGCAGTGTCCGGAATGTTGAGATTACGGCAAGCGGTTTCACAATCATCGTCAGAGGTGCCCACGGCGACAAGCGATTCGCCATCCGACACGACCCAAGCATGATCCCGCACCCCTAGGGCGTCGACGTTCCGCGCATTGCGAATGGCGAACGGTTCACCGTCTCGAAGAAAGGAACGCGCAATCCGCCGTGCGAAGTCCTGTCTCTGCCTTGGCTGCTCCATGTCTGACACTCCTTGCATTGAGGGAAGGGAACCTCTCATCATGCGCAGGAAAGGGTCCATGACGGGCGGCCGGTTCAGCCCTGATGTTCCGCCGGCTGGCTCATGGGTATAAGCGTACCGGCAGTGGTCCTTGCGGCGCAGTCGGCTTGCGGCGTCGATGGTGACGTGACGCTACTCAAGTCTCTTGCGCTCCTTGACAAGGATTATGGAACAATACATGGCTATGCAGAAGTTTATTATGCAAGTCACCGCTGGTGCCAACTGTATGAATCGCTGGCCACGTCGAAGGCACCGGATGGCAATGCGACGCATGGCCTAGATCGGTTGGAATCGTTGGAAGAGCCGTTTTTGTGGTGGTTTTTCAGTGTAAGTGCAACGTGGTGGAGGGTTGGTTAGTGTAAGGGCTCACGGTGGTCTTCTAGGATGGGT
>OKVV01000051.1_pt1 | contig 116251 bp, 113 predicted proteins | sample 1606871 | NCBI WGS metagenome assembly OKVV01 (sample SAMN03281011, study PRJEB24777) | human gut metagenome | isolation source: fecal sample PR176 from 1 month old male Indian infant, caesarean delivered... | place: Singapore | collected 2006-01-13
GTCGTGGCCGGGCTCATGGTCGCTGTGGCGTTGGCGGCGCTGGTGACGCTCGCCATAGTCCGCACACGCCGCAACCGGGATTGACACACGACATTACACTATCCGAACCGCTATGAAACCGGCCCGTTCCCTGTGTAACTTGCAGAGAACGGGCCGGTTTCGCATCTCCGGATCGAGCGCCTCCTTCTTACAATGGCAGGCCATTGCCGCGTGAGGGTTCCATTCCTGACAGGTGAACGGTGATATGAACGGGTGCGACATCGGAGGATACAACCTATGCAAGCCCGCTACCGAGGGGGCAAGCCGACGCCGGCGGCATGACGGTTGGAGGGCCGACACCATAGTGGCCGGATTCCTCGTACATGTCCGCTTGTGGGCATTGCGGCGTGCGGATATGCGTGACCTTTCTGGACGGGGAACCGACGCCACGTGCGAGGAGAAACGCGAAGAAGTCATACTGCCATGTATCAAGACGCTGACCGGAGAAACTCATTGGATGCATCGTGCCCCAGCGGATCAAAGTCTATTGGCTCCAACCTTTTGACGAACATTCCGAGCGTGGCGCGAGTATGAAGGCCTTGGCCTGCCCTTTGGCGTTCACGCTTGCGGGGAATGCTTTGGGATGTGTGCCTTCAACGTCCATACGTCGTCCTCCAGGCTGGTCGACAGCGTGCCGCCAAGGGTGGCGATGATATGACGGTGGAGCTGCAGGCCACGTCCTGATACCGTACGGTCGTCGGGACGGCACATGTTCATCTGCACCAGACGGATTCCGTCATCGCTGACGGCGAGCTCAAGGGAGAATCCCCCGTCGGTCGGCGAGGCATGGGCCCGGATGTTGGAATACACCTCGGCGAGCAGCGAGACGATCTCGTCCGCCACCGCCATTGGGAGCACGGCATCCGGATCGATGGTGACGCTGGCGGAACCCTCGAAGCCATGCCTGCGCAGTTCGGCCTGCCTGGCCTCGACCAAGCCGCGGATTGTCTGCCCCCACCCGCCCGGTCTCGTACGGGAGGCGGGATCCGGTCCGGTTTGCCCCCGGAGTATGTCGATGACCTCGTGCGCGCAGGAGACCGATTCACGGGTCTTGTCCCGGATGGATGTCAGTAGCAGGCGTTCGTCGGGGTCACTGCACGACAGGAGGTGCGCCTCGCAAAGCATGCCGATCGATGCGAGGTTATTGGTCAGGTCATCGTGCAAACGTCTGGCGAGACGCATGTTGCGTTCCAATATCGCGATGCGCTCCTGGGTGGTCCGCAGGCGGAGTCGCTGTTCGCGTGCGGTATCGTCAAGCCGGTGCCTTCTGAGCGCGTATCCCGCGACCGTGGCTGCGATCTGCATGACGAGCACCGCGATGACCGCGCGTGGCTCGCTTGTATCCCGCAGGACCGTCAGGGATAGGAGCAGCACGTTGCAGGACTGCGCCAGCAGCGTCATCCACGGGGACAGCAGGAAAGAGAGCACGCCCCAGACCAGGCAGGAGCTGAACAGCAGATCGGAGGCCGAACCGGTCGGTAACCAGACGAGTATCCACCAGTAGACGATGAGCAGCAGGCTCGCCGTTTTTGGTCTGAAGGGCAATGCGCCGCACAGCAGGATGTATGGGATGAGCGGGATCCATGACCGGCCATCCGCCAGATTCCCGCCGACGGCCGTGAAGTACAGGTCTGCGAGCATGGCGCAACAGCAGGCCGTCAGCATGAATCTCCTGCCGGGCGCGCCTACAGCGCCGTCCATGTCTCGCCCCGTCATGGTCAGTGCCTCGGCCTGCTCAGTTCGAGCCACATCGATACCAGCTGGACACGGTTCCTGGCCCCGAGCTTCTCGCAAGCACGCTGCAGGTAGGTGTTGACGCTCGCCACGGTGAGCCCGGTCCGTTCGGCGATGAGTGTGGACGTGTTGCCCTGTCGGCATAGTTCGATGATTTCGATTTCCCTGCCGCTAAGACGGGCGATTCCCGTTTTCGGCTCCCGGAGGATCCGTGCGAATGCCTGGGCGGCGGTCGGGAAACGAAGCCCCTCGAAGGATCCCGTGCCTCCCGTGGCGACGAGCCTGATCGTGTCCTGCAGGCCCTGAAGATCGTTCTTGCTTACGATCGCTTGGGCTCCGGCCGTGGCGGCGTCGGCCGCATACTCGTCAAGGGGGAACGAGGTCATGGCCACCAAGCTCGTACGACGGTCCCTTTCGCGTATCGTCCGTATGACGGAGACGCCATCGATATCGCCCATGGACATGTCGACCAGCAGCACGTCGGGCCGTTCGCCCGTCATGCATCGTGCGATCGCCGTGTTTGCGTGTTCCGTCATCCACGCCAGCGTGATGCCGTCGAGCGTCTGATCCAGGTACGCTTTCAGGGCGCACAGGGCGAACCTGTCGTTGTCTACGACGCCAAGGGTCTTCATGCGTATGCCCATTGCCTCGAACATGCCTCCCGATCGTATCCAACCGATGATAGCAGCGGGACCCGGTGTACGCCGTGAGACAAGAGACCGATGCGCCTCGTCTGATTTCATATGACACCCGTTTGCGCGGGCATGCTCCGGGCGCATACTCTCACCATGACGAGCCGGCCGAAGGAGGTGAGACTGGTGCTCGATCAATTAATCGATTTTTCAGGTTGTCTACCGTTTTATGTGTCGGACAGGGTCGATGAGATTAGGCTCCGCTATGGAGGATGGTTTCTCGTACTTCTGGCGGTTCTGCTGACTCTCGCCACGGTTTTGTTCGCGGCGATGGCCTCCTACTGCTTCTTCTACCAGCATGGTGCATTCACCGGCCACTGGTATTGGGTGAATTGGGGAATCGAAGTTGCCGTCGAATGCAGGACCTGACGGTTTGCCAAAACGTCCCTATCCGCAGATTCGAAGCGGGTAGGGACGCATGCATAGGAGGGAATCATGCTGGACATACGTGACGTTTCATTCGGCTACGGGCGTTGCGGCGAGGTGTTGCGATCCGTGTCCCTGCACGTCCCGCAGGCGAGAATCGTGGGAATGATCGGTCCCAACGGCTCCGGGAAAACGACCCTGATCAATCTGGTATGCGACGTGCTCGACCTGCGGGAGGGGAGCATCACCATGCTCGGCCGGAAGCATACCTCCGCAGAGGCCAAAACCGGCATCATGCATGTGGGAGGCAACGATGATGTGCCAGCGTTCCTGACCGGATGGGAGTATGTGTCCACCCTCGCACGGCTGTACGGCGTGCGTGCGGATCGCTCCGAGGTGGGCCGCATGTTCGCCCTGTTCGGCATGGAGGGCGTGCAGGACAGGCTCATCGACTCATATTCGCATGGCATGAGGAAGAAGACCCAGCTGTGCTGCGCGTTCCTATTGCACTGTCCGTTGACCATTGTGGACGAGACGCTCAACGGCATCGACATAGACGCCTGGTACCTGTGCGTCGAACAATTCCTTCGCATGCGTGGGAGGGGTCTGTCGATGCTGATATGCAGCCACGATTTCGCATTGCTCGAACGGACCACGGACCAGATCGTGCTGTTGCGCAACGGGCGTATGAGCGCGCCCCTGCCCACACGGTCGATAATCGACGGGTACGGCGGAATCGCCGAATGGTACCGTGTCAGGACATTGGAGGCCGAACCATGACGGGAAAGGCCCGTGCCGGAATCATCCGGTTCATGGTCGTGTTCACGCTGCTGATGAGGTTCTTCCGGCGTACGCTGATCCAGTACGGGGCGTTGCGCAGCGGGATGGTCCGTTGGTCGCTGACGGCTTTGGCCGCCGCCTGGATGGTGTTCAGTTGCGTCGTGGCGTATTTCTTCCTCCGACCGTTGGGCGCCGATCGGGACAAATGGTCGATGATGCTCGACCTGTCATGGGTTTCCACGATCCCATGGGTCATCGGCGTGTTCCTCTTGGTGAAGATGCTGTTCTCCAAAGCCGACGGCGCGCTCAGGATCGTCAGCGGTCTGCCCGTCACGGGCATATTGCGTGGGCTGACGATCAAGGCGAGCGAGATGGGTGTGGTGCTGGCCGCCGTGACGGTGTCGGTGTTATCCATATCCGTCTCACTGCTATTGTCAACCGGGGTCGATGCGATCGGCCTGGCCTGTTTGCATCTCCTGCTACCGGCCCTGCTGCTGTACGCCATGCTGAGCCTGGCATGGGATCTGATCGGTCGTGCGATGCGCATGCTCGGACTGCCGCAGTTCGCGTCGGTGACGGCGATCTGCGGCTTGGTGGCCATGTTGGTCGGCTATGCGATGCTCGTGCTGCCTTTGGTGATGGACATCCAGGAACGCTGGCTGGGTGGGGATGATGCCATCCTATGGGCCACGGTGGTCGGTGACCTAGCCGTCCGGATCGGCGGACTGCCCACGGGAATCGGCGCATCGGCACTGCTCCTGGCCGTCACGCTTGCGGACGTGGCGGTCTCACCGCCCCGATACCGCGAGCAGGCGGACTATCTGCCCATCCACTGCCCTGCGGCCGGACGGGGTGATATCACCATGTTCGCCGCGTACGTGCTTCGGTCCAAGGACACGTTCCTAGAAAGCATCCTTGCCGCCGCCCTGGCCATCGTGCTATGCGTGTGGGGTGATACCGGATTCGCCACACTGCCCGCATGCATCGTCACGTTCACGGGTCTGTCCCAGTTCGCCAACGGCATTGTGGTGATATGGAACCTGCACCGCGGATCGGCCGCATACACGTATCTGTGCATGATCTGCTCGCAATTGGCCGTATACGTTCCGATATGGCTGGCCATAAGCCTGCTCACCCTGCCATGGGGTGGGCCGACCCCGCTCGGCTGCCTCTACTCGCTTGCCGGCATCGTCGCGGGCTCCATCGTCTGCACGATGCTGGGAATCGTCTTCCCGATGACGAAACACAATCCACTCACCGCCATCGTGGGGCTCGGATCCTTCGCGCTTGCCGGAACCCTCCTGCTGTTCGCCATAGGTCTGCTCGATCTGCGTGGGCCGATCCTTGCCGTCGTGCTCGTCGCGATACTGGCGGCGATGATCCTTTACTCCATCCTCGGCATACAAACCCATCAAAGGAGCATGCGATATGAGCATCGCTAAACATATCCTCATGACGATCTGCGCGGGCACCGTCCTCTGGCTCATGATGCTGGTGGGAGGGCTCGTCTGGGCGATGCTCTCCACGCCAGGCAGACAGCAGCATACGGACGCACTCTGGGGGGCTGTCTACTTCGAAACGAGACCCTCGACGAACGGGATCATGATGCAATTCGGATTGGGCGGCCCGCGATCCGCCCTGATGCTGCTACTCGCGTGCCTTGCGGTATGCGCCGTGGTCGGTCTGATCGTGAGGGTCTCCATCAAAGGGCATGCGGCGGCGCACATGCTTCCGCGAGATACGCGTTAGCGGGAGTGGAAGGCGATGAGAGTCCGGGATGTTGATCTCGCTCATCCGCCACGGTCGTATGCGATGCTGCTGGTCCGTCTCGCCATCGCCTGCTTCGTTCCCTTCGCGCCGGTGTACCTGCTTGTGGTGGTGACGGGAATCATGGTTGGGCTCGATCCGTTGCTGGTCGGGATGTTGCGTCTCGCCTTCACGGCATCGGTTTCCATGACCATTCATGAACTGGTGCATGCATGCCTGTTGTCTTGGCGTAATCCGGATATGCGGGTGTCCATTTCGACGGACTGGTTACGGATGATGGTCTACAGGAAAGCCCCGCTACCGATACTCCAGGCTCTTGCGTGCGCCGTGCTTGGCCCGTGCGCAGGCGTCATGACGGCCATGTGCCTGACGGGATTATATGGCCCATCTTTCGGTTGGCTGGTCGTCATACAGCAGATGGTATGCCTGATCCCGCCTTGCGATGATGGTGTGGCGGTTGTCCGATGCATATGGACGCTTGTCTCACGAGGTAGAAAACGAGGCATTGGATGGAAAGAGACTCGTTGAATCCGGTGCCGATGCCTCGAGATGGGACAGACGGAGTTTCTACCTGAAGGATTTTGATGCCGGTGGCGTCATCAACAATAGTGTAGTGTGTGCAGGAACGAGGGACAGAAAATTCCTCCCGTCAGACAAGCCGACAAGCCGGTCGTATCGCATTGGCTCTCCGACGTCCACACTCCGGTCCGACCCGACATTGAGATCGGGAGTGTCAGGAGTATCATGACGGCCATGGTCGCAAGGATACGCATTTTCCCTCCTTCGGGTGGGCACAGTGATGATTGGAGATATCGCTTTTCCCTCAGAGCAGGCTGGATGGCAGGACGACCATCGCCACGACGTACGGACGGGCGGGACGCGCATGAGTGCCGCCGACATCCACCTTGTCATAGGAGGGACGACATGAGACGGGCACGCAAGTCAATTAAGATGATAGCCAATGCGATTGTGATCCGCCCACAGCACCATACCGTCTGGGACAGCATCCGATGAATGACATCCATGATGAGCTTCCTGCATCGCTCGGTACAAGGCGAGGAATGGGAACCTCCCAGCCGATAGATGGAGGCCGCTTCCCCACTCATTGAACGTGAAACGGTGAGCGATTCGTCGGACCATCTCCCCTGATGAACACATCCTGACCTCCCAAACAAGACTCCGTCCCATCGCTGTGTACGAGACGATGGTGCTAAGCATATCGCCGGATAATGGGCCGTCGCTGGCTTCTGTCCCCATTTTTGGGGACAGAAGCCAGCGACGGCCCATAGACGACATCTATCATTTGTCATGCAATGTTGCGTGGCACCACAAGAAGAAAGGAATGCGATCATGAAAAAGCAAGGAGACTTATTGCGGTAATGGCTGCGATTATAACCGCCATAGCCTTGTCCTCGCCGGCGGTGGCGGCAGAATCGGCGGGTGTCGGCTCGCTGTCATCTACGCTGGCGATCATTCCTGCTGTGGATGGTACCCGCACTCTCAAGTCCGACGGCGTGAACATCTATGCGAACCTGTTGCCGGGTGACACGTTCATCATCAAAGATGGCACCGCCACTCTCGTCAACGACAAGGGGACGGATATCGCATCCGTTACGGTCAATCTGCCCGCCGGCAGAAAGCTAATTTACGATCAGACTACGAAAAACACTGAAAATGACGATGGTGAGATCTGCTGGCGTGATGCTTCGCCGTAGGAACTGCACCAACGATAAGTGGGTTAAATGGATTGTCCGTGTGTTCGGCAACGGATTCGTATGCACTCCAGCAACACTTGCGGCCGCAGGACTTACCGGATCTGTGGCCGCAGCCTTCATTGCTTCAGGCTGTGCTGGAGGAGTGGAGGCACTAGTCACTATGATGTCATGCTAAGGAGTTGTGATATGGGTCGCATACGCGAACTGGTCCGCAGGGTCGGCGAGGCAAACCGTAAGCCGGTCGGGAACTCGTCGTTCAACGGGCACGGCCTGAGCGCGATGCTTACGGTCATCTATGGGAGCGGGATGGTGTTCCAGTCCATCCGTGAAAAGGACCTCGTCATGCTGGCGGCGTCATTGCTGGTGGCATTCGCGATCCTCCTGGCCTCGGAATACGGCCTGTACCGCGTCACGGACCCCGCCCTGACGAGAGCCGGCCGCAGGCGTGTCTCCTGCGTGCTGCTGGCACTCGCCCTCATCATGCTCGTCGTCTTGATTTGCCTCGTCCTGCATTGAAAGCCGTTGTGGGATGCCTCGTCGAGGGCGTTCCGCAACAAATCCGCAATCGATGATTCCATGAATGGCTTCCACCTTGCCCCGTCGCATGGTCATGGGGGTCGGTATGGAGGAATAGAAAAACCGCCAACCCTGTCGGGTTGGTGGTCTCGTACACAGTATCGGGGCATGGATTTGAACTTAGGACCTCTGGGACCTGTGCCGGGTGGTGAAGGCGCACAACGACGAGTACGCGAAGTTACGGCAGGACGCGGCTGTCCGGGCGGTCGGGGAGGCGCGGACGGTCGACCCGGTCGCGGAGGGCTCCGACGAGTTCGACACGTTCGGCGAGACGGACCGGGCCTCGGGTGGCTGCATGCCGGACGATCCCGTCGATCCGGCCACGATGCTCGACCGGTCCGCCTCCATGGGCGCGACGCTGTGAACGGGAGAGCGACCGCGGGATCCGGCGAATGGACGAACCTTTGGTTCCCGAACGCCTTCGCGCACCTGTTCACGTTCCGAGGCCGTGACGGGAGGGGAGCACGAACACATGCTCGTCGGCATTCCGAAGGGCGTCGTGCTGGCGGACGGGCGAGACGTGGGCGGCTGGAGCCGAGCAAGTCCGCCGACGACGGCGAAAGGGACGACTGGGCCGGGTACGGGGACATCCGGGTCACGTTGGACGAACGGCGACCGGTCCGTCTGATGCGCGGGATCGGCGACGACATCGAAACCGTGGTCGCGAACGCGGCGGATCTCGCCCGTGCGGTCGGATCGCATCTCGATGCCATGCTCAGGCTCGTCACCGACATGGACTGGGAACCGGATTTCGGCTTCGATGTCGAGGATTCGGCCAGGCTTGACCGTTGTCCGGCAAGCTTCGACCCCGACCGGATCGACCGGAGCGGGGGGAAGGCACGCGTATTACGCGACCACGGACGGCGGCCGGCTGCGTCTGACGGAACGTTCCTGGTTCGACCCGAATCTCGGCGACTTCGATGAGGTGTGCGCCGACTACGTGTCCGCCGCCGGCATGATGGCATCCGTGAAGGACACCGCGTGCGTCGGCGCATCGGAACCTCCCGCCCGGCTGGACATGAAGGTCTCCGACCTCATTGCGACGGCCGGGAAGGACGGGGCCGGCCTCGATCCGATGGACGTCGCCGACCCGACGAACATCGCGGGTGCCATCGCCAAAGGTGGGTTGACGCTGTGAACGCCGGATGCCGGAGAGAATCTCCGCCACGAAGGGCGCGGCGGAGACCCTCTCCGGGAATTGCGACGGCTGGATCTTCTTTGGCGGTAATGAGGCCTTCACCACCAAAACCATCAGTGACCGACTCGGCTACCAAACCATCGACGTCATCGAAACCAGCGAAACCAAAGGTATGAACGGGTTCCTGAAGCCGTAACGTCCTCAAGAACGTCCGGAAACCCCTCACTCCTCCCGACGAACTCGCCGACCTCAACCGACCATGCATTTACTTGCTGCGAGGCCTACCATCCTTTCTCAGCCACAAGATGACGGACTAGGGTTCATGGTTTGTTGAAGATGGAAGTAACACGGTTGAGTCGGTAGCGGTGCTTTCTCATGTGTTCCTTCAATAGATCCATGCTGCAACCTATATGATGAGCAGTCCAGAGGCGAATTATTTGCTTGGCCTCAAGTAAATACTCGATCATGCTCACCGTATCGGGTTTTTTGTTTGCACGGTAGAAATGCTTAATCCCGTTATATGAGTCACTGACACCCTTGGTCCAAGCTGTTCTGCTGGTATTGTCTCCCAAAAGTGGGGTAAGCTGGTCGAGAATGGCATTGAGCTGTTTGCAGAAGGATCCATCTTTCTGCTGAATCATTGCACCTATATGTTCGATAGTTACTCCAACGAGTAGGAATTGCGTCTCAAGTGGCAAGTGTTTTTCATTCTCTAACAGATTGGAAAAGGCATACAATCCCGTAGGACAGTCATGTAACAAGCCAAACCATTTGCGTATGCCCTCTTTACCGATATCCCTGAAACAGAATATTGGCTCTGCTTTTCCTGCATTTCGAGCTTCTTTGAAGTCAAGAGTTGGCATATGAGGTGTTAGAAGAGTACGGAAAGCGGCAGGATATTCTGGAATTGGCTTATCCCCGTTGCGGGAGACTTGGATGTTGCGTATGTCAAGCTTGCACCCATATGACACCTCCAACAATGCTAAAAACGATTGATGAAGCCGAGAATGATCAGCAATGTCGAGATATTTTTGCGAATATGTAGAAAAGGTAGTATCTGAATGTAACTCCACTTTCTCCTTCCTTAAATTATCTGGAGGACCAGCTTGAACTTGGATACGAGCATAGACGGTGTCCTCATTGGGAATGCACCCAATCATTATTGGTTTTGTCTTCTTAAGCCCATAGGCAATCGTGGTTTTCTGCTTTGCGTTATCGTCATTAGGCAGCCGGAAGAACAAAGCCGAATCTCCAAGCCACATGTTCAGCATCGGAATGGTTGATTGCATACGGTTGATTTTCAGATACTTGTTCCCGAAATGCTTGAGTCCGGCGTCAGAGAGCCGGATAAGACTGCCAACTTCTATCACTCGACGGAAATTGTACGGTCCGCCGCCAGACGTGAAATCCATATGTACAAGTCGGCAATCTGTAAGTAAGTAGCTATCCTCCTTAGGGCCAGTAAAAAACGAAATGGTCTCAGGACAGAGCTTCATTCGCGGAGGCCCGATAGCAATTACCCCGTTCTCTTGCTCGCTGATGCAGGCTGGATCAAGCTGATCCCAGTAATCATCTTTCGGCTTGGCCCCTTCGTTATGAAGCTCTAATAGAAGTTGACCGTCATCTTCGTGCAGCATTCCTGAAGTCAGATACACTTGGCCTTCATATGCTTTGCCAAGTAAAGGCTTATAGAGAATCATTCCGTCCTCTTTCTCAAATTTCATTCTGCCGATTAATGTCAGTCTAAAGCTCAAGGCCTTGCCTGCAGTATTAATTACGGTGGTAGAACGGCAGGTATCGTGCGGTACGGCGTGATCCTTTTGTGGCGGGGTCCAGGAAGATGAGGCCGGCATCGACCGCGGCTGCGATGACTTGCGAGGTCACTGCCGTCTTCGACTTGGGAAGTCCGAAGCGTTTCCTGAGCGAGGAATTGGTCAGGAAGTCTCCTTTGGCCGTTTGGAGGCAACAGTGCAGATATGCGGCGTTGACACGCTCTTTCATGCCCATGTCCTCGAAACGTCCCTTGCGTAGCTCGACGGTGGTGCTGCGTGTCCTGACGACGAATTCCGGTGCGTCGGTCTGTTGTTTCTCGATGTTCTCCAGAGCTCGGTCGATGCCGCTTCCCCTTTTCTCGCAAATACGGAGGATTCGCAGTGCCTCGGCCAGACTCTCGTTGCGCTCGTACACCTCGTCGACGAAACGATTGGTCGGTATCCGGGGGATTCCCGGATTCGACACGGTGATGCGCTGGGAGGAGATGGTGACGTCGATGCCGCCATGCTCCGTGAAGTCCTGGTGCACGCAGGCGTTGACGACGATCTCACGAACTGCGACGAGTGAGAAATCGCGGTGTTCGTCACGCAGTCCATCTGCGAAATCCTCGTTCACTGGAAGCAGCGCGTTGATCTGGTCGATGACGTCATCGAATACCACGGCGTATCCCTTGCTGTATACACGGTCGAACACCATGTCCGTGATGGACATTCCGCGCAGCCGCATGACGCGGATCGTGTGATGCTCGACATCCGGGAAATCGTTGAGTGAGCGAGCCAGGGTGATGGCTCCCAGCCTGCGTATGTAGAACAACGAGGTGTCGAAGGCCGTGCGTTCCACGAAATGCATCCTGAGGAAATCCCTGATTTGCGTTTCCTCTCCCGGCATGCGCGATCCGATAAGTTCGTAGTATCTTTCCACGGCCAGTAGCAGTTTGATCTCGTCCCAGGAATGGGTGCCAGGCTCGTTTTCGTCCAGATAGCTCGGCGCGCCCTCGTTGAGCAGTTCCCTGAGTCGTTCGGGGCTCATGGGCGCGAGGGATTCGCCGCTGCGCATCCAGTACCGTCCCTCGTAGGATGTCGGATGGCCGACGACCGAACGGGGGATGTGGAGGATGAGCACACGCTTGCCGTCGGCTTGCAACGTCTCGAATGTGCAGTGCAGTCCGATGCGGTTGTGGATATCGTGTTCCGTCTTGGCGGGATCGGCGAAGGCCTGCGTGCCGACGACCTGCTTGTCATCGGACACGCCGACGACCATCTTGCCGCCGCCTTCGCAGCTCAGCGCGCAGCAGTAACGCATCAACTTGGTGGAATCGAATTGCGTCGTCGCGCGCTTGAATTCCAGCTGTCTTGATTCGTTCTCGGCCAGGTATTGCCTGAGCCTATCGATGTCTCCAGTCATCGCATTCCTTTTGCCTTAAATAAACAAACCGCGGAAAATCAACGTTTTTCGCGTTTTTGGCCCGTGGATAGACCTACCGGCTTAAATAAAATCGCCGTTTACCAATGATTAGGGCGGACGGGGACGCACTTGATGTCGAATCCACTGTTCTGGGACAAAACAACATCGAGAAACATGGGGTTGGGACACGTCTGCAAAGGATTCCGGAGATTGATGGCCAGGTCTCTGGGTGGCGCATTGACATTACCTTAAATAAACTTTCCTTGAAAAATAAGTGTTTTGGTGGGATGGATGCTCCTATATCGATCCATCGACTTAAGTAACCCAATCCATGGATGGTGTCTCATTCGGAGCGTGACCGGTTAGAGGTGCTTCACGGTGCCTGTGGATGGACGAAATAGACATGAAGGACAGCATGATACCCCTAGATCGTTATCTGTCTGCCGTCAATGGGACACCCCGCAATGAACTCGCAATTGGCAATCTTGTAATAGGGTCCTATAGCGGAAAATATTGAGCCGCGTCCAAGTCGTGTCCGAGTAAGGGCAGATATGAGATATGGAGATGAAGAGATACGGCGGAGGCGATTGTTCGTCGACCGTATGTGAAGGCGTCGGAAAAAGCATGAGAGCACAGGGACGGCCCTCTTAAGACGATTGGAGCCGGGATACTTGAAAGTGCTATTACCATTTCGCACGTTCATCCGGGAAATCCGCCAAGCCAGTGTTTTGAATCCTATTCGTCTTATCTCAAGCATGAGCATGTCGGATATGAGTCGAGATACATGATGGAGGGAGCCGTAATGAAGTGCGCTAGAGCGGTTAGATGGAGGAGCATACCCCTATGCCGTCATGCGCCGAGGGAGACCGCCTCCAGTCCGGCGCGCAGCCGTTCGTCAGGCATCGCCACGTAGCGTTGCGTGGTCTCCACGCTCGCGTGACCGAGCAACTTGGAAACGAGCAACAGATCGTGGGTGGCTTCGTAGGTGCGGGTGGCGTACCGGTGGCGCAAACTGTGCGTCGTCCAGCCGTCAAGCAGCCGGGACAGGCGCTTGTCGATGTAGCTGGCTTCGACGTGTCCTTGCCATCTGCCGGGGAACAGATAGCCGTGATGCGCGGTGATCAGATCGGCCAGATCGTCCGGTAGGGGAACCAGACGCTGTTTGTCGTTCTTGCCCCGGACTATCAGGCTGCGGTCCACCAGATCGTCCATCACGTCGGTGGAACTCACCGAGGCGATGGACGAGCGTCTCAATCCGCATTCGGCGCCGAGTCGCAACATCAGCCGCTCCTCGTCGTTGGCCTTGGAGAGGGCGGAGAGGATGACCTTGTCGGGGCATGGGCGTGGATGTGCCTGCGGCCTGCGTACGCTCGGCAGTTCCTGACTGGGGTCGTCGTCGCGCAGATTGTGCGCTCTGATCCACCGGAAGAAGCTCACCGTAGCGTTACGCGCACTCTTCCTCGTTTCTGGTTTCCATTCCTTGGAGGCGAAGTATCCGACCAGTCCGTTGCCGCCCACGTCAAGAGGCGATCCGCCGAGTGCGTTGCCCATGGCCGTCATCTGGCATCGTCTCGTATGCAGTGTCGCCGTGGAGTATCCGGCGGCCTTGAGCGAGTCGAGCCATCCGTTGATGTATTCCGCCCATAGGGGCGTTGCCTGTGACCTGTGCATGGCACACCATTGTGCTCTTGATGTTGTCCGGATAAGAGAAAAGGCCGTCAGATGAATAATCTAACGGCCACCCCCGATTGGTAGCGGGGCTAGGATTTGAACCTAGGACCTCCGGGGTCTGTATCTCTTTTTAATGAAACAGTGAGATACAGCCAAGTAATCGTTGGTATCGTGCGGTAACCGTCCTATTATCCTTCCCTAAAGATACTTGAAGTTACCGGCATGTCCCCATGAAAGATAGGGAATAAGATAGGGACTACTTTTCCTCCCTACGCCGCGCTCGGGCTGCGTCGTACAGCGTTGTGAGGTCGGAGATGTCTGAGTATGCCTGTGTGTTCACATCGACCGAGTGGCCGAGCGTTCTAGCACGCAGTAGCGCGTCTACGTCCGTGCGGTACATGGTGTTGAGGGTGGTTCTCCAGACGTGGGTGCGGTAGGTCTCCAGCAGAGGCACTCCGCAGTCGCGAGCCAGATCCTTATAGAACGCCTTGAGAGCCTTCTGAGCGTTGTATCTGTCCCACTCGGTGTCCGGGTTGAGCGGTGCGCCCACAACATAGGCTCCCCCGACCTCATCTCGTCTACGGATGAGGTGTTCATAGACCGCAGGCTCGACGAGAGCCGCGACGCGGGTGGTGCCGGTCTTGGCGTTTTCAGCTCGAATAATGCACGCTGGACGGTTTTGGTCGTCGGTGATGATGTCGTCCCACATGAGAGTTCTTGCTTCGCTTACGCGTAGCCCTGTGGCCATTTGGAGCAGGGTTAGGTCGATGCAGCAGCGGTGGACGGCAACGCGGTCTGCCAGCGTGTACCTGCCTCGCTTGGGTGGTACCACACCCTCGGCAGGGTTGAGGGTGAGCAGGTGGGTGAGCACGCGGTCATATTCGGCTGTGGTGAGCGCTCGCCCTCCCTCAGGGCGCGTGGTCTTTTTGACAGTCCCTAGGTCGATCCGTGCGCCTGCGAGAGGGTTGAATTCAATGACATCGTCTTTGATGAGTTCTTCGAAGAAGTACCTGCTGGCTACTCCTTTGGCGTGCCTACCGCTTTCTGCCCCGTGCTCAGCAGCGATGCCCTTGAGTAGTTCCTCGATGGTGCGCCTGCGGGCAACTGAGGCGATGGAGTATCCCTTGAACGCCTCGGTGAGGTAGGTCAGCACAGTTTTGTAGCGGGCCTTGGAGTTGGGTGACAGGCGTGAGGACTCGGTGATGATGGGTTTGGATACCGTTTCCAGATATTCGGTCGCAAGCGATGACGGTTTCCACGTGCCTCCGGTCCCTCCCTGTGCGAGCAGTTCAGCAGCTTTTGCGTGCGCACGTGCTCGGACCTCGCCTTTGGTTGAGCCTGTGGTGTCACGCGAGAGAAGGCGACCGTCCTGGAGTCTGATTTTCCATTGGATGCGGTATTTACCGTTGGCGAGACGGACCGGGGTTACAGAGTCGATTGTGTTGGTTCCTGAGGCGATTTGAAGTCTAGGCATACCTTAATTATACATAGGGACTAGCAATTGTGGTTCAATTTAACACTGATGTGTTGCCAAAGTTAGGTACGATGTGGTATTGTCTTAGTAGACTATAAGGGATGTCGAAAGACCAAGTAGGCGTGGCCTCCGTCGCCACAAAACCAAGCGATGTAACACCCGTTGCAACCGAGGGATCCCACTCGGGTCGCCTAGATCCTCTATATCTAGGAGACCTCAATGTCTACCCCTACTACCCTCGTTACCCCTGCTGCTCTCACTGCTGAAGAAGCAGCGGTCTATCTCGGCTTGTCTCGTCAGACGCTCGCAAACTGGCGAGTTCATGGCCTAGGACCTGCATACTCGCGCCTTGGAGGCACTGGCCGTCCTCGCATCGTGTACCTCGTTGAGGACCTTGATGCATTTCTCCGTGCCAACCGCGTTGAGACGACGGGAGGCCAGCGATGAGCATAAAAAATCACCCCGGCACTCCCACTGAGGAGAGCACCGAGGCAATCAGTTCTGTTGGCACCCATTCTACCACACCTTTCAGGAGTGGTGAAATGCCGCCAACAAGCGATGAGCTTATCGAAGATGAAGTCTTGGATTTCCTCAGTAAGCCATATCAAAGCGAGTACGACCCTAAGGGCGTGGCGAGGTTCCTGCTGGGTCGGATCAACAATCGTCTGATCAGTGAGAACACGACGAATGAACTTAAGGGTCAGCGTGCTCATCGCCTACTCAAGGCACTTCCGTCTGCTGTGATCGCGACGTGTATTCTCCACCGCGAGCTTAAGCACACGGGTCTGATCGGTAAGTCAAGAGCGACGGCTGAGTTGGTGACCTATGAGGACCAGGGGCCTGACAAGGGGTTGTACGTGCCTGCTGAGGATCGTATCCGTAGCCTGGCCTCTCAGTACTACTACACGATTTCATCCAAGGACATTAGGGACGTCGTGGAACGTGTGCGCGACTCGGTGTCGCTGCTCGTCGAGAGCGAGGACGGCGATGTCGTGGCATTGGCGAACGGCTTGTTCGACCTACGCTCTAAGGAACTGCGCCCGTTCTCGCCCAAGGTAGTCCTCACGTCGAAGGCCTCCGTTGCCTTCCGTGCAGACGCCACCACGTGCCCGGTGATTGAGGGGTGGAGCGTTGATGAGTGGATCAGGGAGCTTGCGAACAATGATTCTGATGTTGAACGCCTGTTCTGGGAGATTATTGCTGCTTTGTTCCGTCCTGGTCACAGGTTCAATAAGGCTGCCCTCTTGTACTCCCCTACCGGATCGAACGGTAAGGGCACCTTTATTGAGTTGCTGCGGAACCTCGTGGGAGTTGAGCGAGTTGCGACGCTTTCGATGTCTGATTTCAGTGAGCAGTTTCTTCCTGAGGAGTTGCGTAGTGCTTTTTGCGTTCTCTCGGATGAGAACGAGGTTGGCGGTTACATGGAGCGAGCTGGGGCGTTCAAGGCGTGGATTACTCACGACTGGATTCGCCTCAACGTTAAGTACGGCCAAATGACGAACATCAAGGGTCGTGGCCTGTGTGTCTTTTGCGCCAACGAGCTGCCGTCCTCGAAGGACAAGTCTGAGTCGTTCTACCGTCGTTTCGTCGCCATTCCGTTCTTGAAGCGCTATGTTGGCGCGGATGAGAACACGGCGATCAAGAACGACTACGTGAAGCGTCCTGAGGTTCTTGAATACGTCGCGAATAAGGCTCTGATGATAAAGCTGTTCGACTCTTTTATCACGCCTGCGGTATGCGAGGAGCTGCTCGGCCAGATCCGTGTTGAGAATGATCCGGTCCTTCAGTTCGCCGAAGAGTTCTTGCCCGAGTTCGTCTGGGATCTTCTTCCGTGGAAGTTTGTCTATGCGATCTACGCCGCGTGGATGCGCAAAGATGTTCCCAATGGTCGTGTAGTCAGCTATCGGGAGTTTAACAAGCGGCTTAGCGCATACGTTGATGACAATCCCTCGTGCGGGTGGTTTGTTCCTCGTGACAAGAAAGGCAAGCAGATACCCATGCGTACGCAAAACCGCATCGTCGGTGATGAACCTCTGGCTGTGGGATACGACCTGAGTGACTGGATTGATCTCCAACCTGTAGGCGGTTCTATCCGCAAGATCGGGATCCCGCATAACATGCCGGTTTCGGCCCGTGGGCTTCTGCGGGCAAACGTTCCACTTAATGACGACGAGGACTGTTGATCGTCGTTTAATCCGTTCCAAAACACATCAGAGAAAGGACAGAAATCATGACCAAAACAGCACGCGAAATCCGCAAGGAACTCGCCGCAAAAAACTCCGAAGCGCGCGCTCTCCGAAGGGCACTGAAGGAGGCAGAGAAGGCGGAACTACTGTCCGCAAAAACGGCCCTCGGTGAAGCACTTGCTGCCGTTGTTTTTGCGGACAACGCGGATGCGATGCAGGCTCTCATTCCGACTCTGAATGAGCCTGCAATCACAGACAACCTGCGTCGGATTCTCGGGGTGAATAACACCGAGAATGACGCGTTGGAGGAGCCGCAGGATGAGGCCCAGTGGGCCTCAGCCGAAGGCGACGACCAGGACGGAACCAGTGCTCCACAGGAGCAGTGGTGACGGCCTTGTACCACCTCGAACAGACCGAGCTAGCGCAGGTCTGGAGAGGTGGTACCGCCCCTGCGGAGCAGCCCCGTGACACTGGAACGAAGTGAAAGTGTCTTTACGGGGTTAAAGACACTATGTCTTGCCGGGTAGCGAAGCGAGGGTACCGGGGAGACATAGTGTCGTTCGCCGGGGCGATGGGGTGGGCAGCGAAGCAGGGTCCCGACCCATCGTTCCGGTGATGCAGTGGGGCTGCAAGAAGGGGCAGCGAGCGTAGCGAGCAGGGGCATCGCTTGCGGACACACTGCGCCGACGAACGAGTGAATGAAAAGAAGAAGTAAGGAGGAAAGAATATGGCCGACGAAGTCGGACGTGCTGGCTTCCATGTCACGCACGAGAAGTCAGTCAAGAAGCGGGGTGCAATCCTCGATGAAATGATGCGTGAGTTGAAGGACGAATCCATCGAAAGATGGGCACAACGGAACCCAAGTATCGTTGTGGACGATGAGAGCCTAAACATCGCCCTTGTTAATGGTGGTGAGGGCGATCTGGTTCCGTGCAACGACCCGAAGGAGGTCCTCGCCTACGGACAGCAGCGGCTTGCCAAGCTGTCCACGCCGGTGAAGGAACCGAAGCGTAATCCGGCAACGGGTAAGGAGACGGGCGGGACGTGGACAAGCTCAATGTTTGTTCTTCATCTGCCCAAGAGTTTGTGCCGAGAAGTGAAAGACTTTTACCCCGTCCTCGATGATGACGGTCATGAGACCGGACGGCGGCGCTCCCGATGGGTTGCTCGTGACCGTGATGAGGCGTTGCAGTACTTCGAAGATGCGATGGGGTACATGGCGCAAGAAGTGATCCCCGGTGGGTGGGATGCGATTCTCGGAGCGGACATTCAGTTCTCGGAATCAACTCCGCACATTCAGGTGCTTGCCGACACGTTTGCACCTGATCCGAAGCACCCTGGGCAGTTGCGTACTGAGTTCTCCCGAGCCTACGGTTCGCATCGCGATGTACGCGATGACAAGGGTCGGCAGATAAGTGGGCAGGCTAAGTTCCGTCGGTATCACGATGGCCTCAAGCAGTACATGATCGAACGAGGATGGCCCGTTGAACGTGATGTCGATCCGTTGCGTCACGATAAGACTGCAACGAAGGAAATGTACGGCGCGATGATGGATAAGCAGCGCACCCTTGATGAGCGTGAGCAGGAGCTGGCCGCTGAGCGTAGCGAGATTGAGCAGTCGAATAGCTCCCTTGATGACCAGTGGGAGAATCTCGACATTGCACGTGCTGAGCTGAAGCAAGAGCGTGAGCAGCTTCAGAAGGATAAGCAGAGGGCACACGAAGAGGCTCGCGCTCAGGGTTATGCAAAGGGACTCGCAGAAGGGCGCGCTCAGGCTGAAGCGATACGTGAGCGAGTCTGCCAGCAGCTCGATGAAGCACAGCAAATTTATGGTGAGGCTTTGGCCGCCCCCCTCGATCACTGATGCTCAGGCTCGTAATCTTGCGCTCTTTGGAGCGAAGGCACTTGCCGATTCGATCAATAAGAGCATTGTTGATCCTGATGCCCGTGTGATAGTCGATAAATGCTTCAAGAGTATGGAGCGCACTATAACTAAGAATGGCAAGGTGCTTATTGAACAAGCCAGCGGAGTCGAGCGTGCTTACGGGAACGAACTTGTTAGGAAGCGCGCCCGGGTTTCCCAGGTTCAGGAGGCTCAGAAGTCGTTGGAGGACGATGGGATGGAGTTCTGAGAGAGGGGATGAGGAAACAAGAACCCCGGCTACCGTGAGGTAACCGGGGTTCTTGCTATAGCGATCTGTAGATGAAAACGCCACCATCAGGCGCGTTGGTAACTGTGTACTCGTATTCGAGGTCTTGGATCCATGATTTCCAGTTGAAGTAGCGCTTCGCCTCTTCAGGCCATCCTTCCATCAAGCAGATGTCCTCAGCGAGCTGTGTCGCGTAGTCCTCGAACGAGTCCCAGCAACCACAGTAGCGCTCCTTAAAGTCGGAGACGCTCGGTAGATCATCACCTTCCGCGATGTAGCAGTCAGTATCGACCCATGCGAGCAGTGCAGGCCACTGTTCCTCTCCGACCTCATCGAAAGCCTCACCCCAAAGCTGTGCGATATCGGGCGACATTTCACCTGTTCCGCGAGGTAACCCCTCATGATCGAAGATCCATAGCTCGTCGTGATATGTGGGGCCAAGGTGTAGGTCTTCAGGTGTTACCTCACCGGCTTCTTCTGCCGGGAACCATCTCCCGTTGAGTACGCCTTCGTTATAGCAGGCTAGACAGCCGATCCAGACTGATGGGCGAACCGTAGTTTGAGTAATCATTCCAACCTCCCGAGTAGGTGGAGGTGAGGCCGGGCAGTCCAGCTCGGGTAAGGACGCGCACAAGCGACCCCACCTCCAACAAGCGGCTCGGGGTCGCGTTGCGACCTGCGCTCAGGGGATGAGCGGGAGGAGGACCTTTATCGCTCAGAGGGGATGATCTTTATCGTCCTTGCATGTTCTCGTGGAAGGGGAACGGAGGGTGAGGAGGCCCCCCCGGCAGCACAGGCTGTTACGCTAGTTGTTACGCTTGTTACGCTTGTGTTACGCCTATTTTTCGTCATGCGTAACGCTTTAAACGTTGGTATATCAAGCAAAACTATATGTTGTTACGCTTGTTACGCTTCTTTTCTATAAATTACGCGCGGAAAATTCTCCTTCACCCGTATTTCACCCGTATTTTTCTATATATAGTTTTTTTCGGTTTTAGGCGTAACAAGCGTAACAAGGTCAGCTTTTCGTTGAAATACGAGGCGAAACGCTGTTACGCTTGTGCATTTTTAGGCGTAACACAGGCGTAACAAACTCCGTTCAGGCGTAACACAAGTGCTACAAATCCCCCGCCTCCATCCCTTCCCTGAGAACATACGGAGGGTGAGGATGGTCTTACGCCCCGAAGGGGCGTTGGATGATAGTCCTCGATGTTGGGTGATAGTCCCCCCTCCCCCCTCCCCCACCTCGACGACGGGCCTGAGTTTGGCTGAAAGGTAGGGAATAACATAGGGATTCGGTCATATCAGGGCAATACAAAACCCGGTATCTCAGCGACTTTTCGTTGAGATACCGGGTTTTTCTGGTAGCGGGGACAGGATTTGAACCTGCGACCTCTGGGTTATGAGCCCAGCGAGCTACCGAGCTGCTCCACCCCGCGACGGCTTGTCTTTGTGACAACCCTATCTACTTTACGAATGAGTGAATAAATGTCAAGTCGGCGTGTCGTGATTGGTTGATGTCGTGAGCCCCCGTCGAATAACGAATTATCGATATTTCCTATATCAGTAGACCCGTTAGGGGAGCGTTCCATATCCGTGCCCGCACCATAATAGGGACTATGCCTATCAAGATCCCCAGCGGCCTGCCGGCCAGAGCCATCCTCGATTCGGAACGAATCTTCGCGCTTGAAAAGCCAGAAGCGGAGCGTCAGCGTGTGCGCCCGCTGAAACTGGTGATCCTGAATCTCATGCCGAAGAAGATCGAGACGGAGACGCAGCTGCTGCGCCTGATTTCGAAGAGTCCGTTGCAGGTCGAGATCGACTTCATGAAGACCTCTACACATGAGGCTACGCATGTGAGTGCCGACCATCTGGTGAAGTTCTACGAGACGCTCGACGCCTTCGAAGACAATTATTATGACGGCTTCGTGGTGACGGGCGCGCCGGTGGAGCACCTTGACTTCGAACAGGTCGATTATTGGGACGAGTTCAAGCGGATTCTTGACTGGGCGGGCAGTCACGTCTTCTCCACCATGTATCTGTGCTGGGGTGCGATGGGTGCGCTCAACTACCGTTACGGCGTGCGCAAGGTGAATCTTCCCGAGAAGATCTTCGGAGTGTTCCCGCAGTATCTGCAGGATGAGTACTGCTTTCTGACGAACGGTTTCGATGAGATCAGCCTGCAGCCGCATTCTCGTCTTGCCGGTGTGGATGAGGGCGACATCGCGCGCAATCCGGATCTGCAGGTGCTTACCTGGGGGCCGAAGTCCGGTCCGGGGCTGATCGCCACGCGAGATTTCTCCGAGGTGTTCGCGCTGGGTCACTGGGAATACGGTAAATATACGCTCTCCGAAGAGTATGAGCGTGATATGAAGAAGGGCATGACCAATGTGCCATTCCCCGAGAACTACTTCCCGCATGACGATCCGCAGCTCGAGCCGGTGTTCGCCTGGCGTGCCCATGCGAATCTGCTGTGGCGCAACTGGCTGAATTGGGTTTATCAGACCACGCCGTACGATTTGGGCGAGGTGCCGCAGTTGCGCGCCGAGAAACGCCTTGGTACGGATCGCTCCATTCGGCATGAGCCCGGAAGTCCGCGCGTCGACGCGTTCACGCCGTTCTCGCGCGATGGATACGGTGTGATTCGGGGCTGATTCAGGCCGCGTCTTCCAGGCCGGCCATGTCGTATTCGGAATTTTTCCGATTGCGATACGTCTGCTAGTGTTTATCTTGGTATTCCAAAGGTGGGATAGACTTCGATAAAGCGTTTTATCATTAATGATGGTTAGCGACGAAACGTTGACGCCACCGACAGAACATGAAGCCGTGTCTAGTTGTCGCAGCTCCGTGCGAAACGCCGGAAACGTCAGATGGCAGTAAAGGAGGGGCCGTGCGTGGAGATGTTGTCGAGACACAGGCTAATAATCCTTTCCAGCCATTCGGAGTTGAATGTGTCGATGCGGCTCCGGTCACGTTGGCACATGCTTCGAAGGACGAACTGGTTTAGTAACCAGAACGTCACATTCGACTCGGTTGTTGGGCTAAACTAACAGCTGACACAAGAGCAGGAGGCGTGAATGATTGGTGCATTGGGAGAGGGCATGCTGACCATTGCTGATGGTCCCGAGATGCCGAGTATCAATGACTTCCTTCCCGATCCGTTCGTATTCCAGGGCACGCCGTTCGCCATCAACCGCATCATTCTGGTCCGTATTCTCGCGACCGTCATCATGATGCTGGTTCTCGGTATCACGGCTAGCCGTGCAAAGCTCATTCCCGGCCGCTGGCAGGGCGCAGTCGAATGGCTGATCGAATTCGTCCGCGACAACATCGTCTATCAGGTGATGGGCGAGTTGCGCGGCAAACGTTATGTGCCGATGATCACCACCGTGTTCTGCACGCTGCTGATCTTCAATCTGTGCGGCATCATTCCGGGCTTCAATATCGCGGCAAGCGCGTCCATCACGTTGCCGTTGGTGTTTGCCATGTGGTGCTTCTGCCAGTACTGGATTGCCGGCATCCGTGAAAAGGGCCTTGGCCACTTCCTGAGGGATGAGATCTTCCCGAAGGGCGTGCCGGCTCCGATCTACATTCTGCTGTCCCCGATTCAGCTGCTTGAGCTGCTGATTATCCGCCCGTTCTCGTTGACGATCCGACTGTTCGCCAACATGGTTTCGGGCCATTTGATCCTTGCGCTGTGCCTCTCGGCCACGCAGTTCTTCCTTATTGATGTGGTGAACAAGCTCATGATGCCGTTCGGCATCATCACGTTTGCCGCTGGCATGTTCATGTTCCTGTTCGAGGCGCTGGTCGCCTGCCTGCAGGCTTACATCTTTGCCATCCTGACCACCGCCTACATCAATATGAGCTATCCGGAGATTGACTGATCGCCGGCTTTGTAAGTGTTGCTTTGCTAAGCAATAACCAGAAAGGAAACAATCATGGATATCGTTACCCTCGCTGAGGTTGCCGGCAACCTGAACGTCGTTGGCTACGGCCTCGCCGCAATCGGCCCTGGCATCGGTCTGGGCATCCTGATCGGCAAGACCATCGAAGGCACCGCCCGTCAGCCTGAGCTCGGTAGCCGTCTGCAGACCCTCATGTTCCTGGGCCTGGCATTCGTCGAGGTGCTGGCACTGCTCGGCTTCGTGCTCGCCTTCATCAAGTAAGCCTTGACCCAAGGTAACACCGAAGACGCAAACGAACGTGAAAGGAGGAAGACACTATGGTGACCGCAGCTAGCGAGATGGAACTGTTCCTTCCGAAAAGCTACGACATTTTCTGGTCGTTGGTCATTCTGATCATCGTCGCCGTGTTCTTCTACAAGTTCTTCCTGCCGAAGTTCCAGGCCGTGTTCGATGAGCGCGCCGCGAAGATCGAGGGTGGCATCGCCAAGGCCGAGCAGGCCCAGAAGGATGCCGATGAAGCCAAGGCGAAGTACGAGGCCCAGCTGAGCACCGCCCGCGTCGAGGCTTCCAAGATCCGTGATGATGCACGTGCGGAGGCATCGCACATCATCGCTGACGCACGCTCCCGTGCCGAAAGCGACGCCGCGCAGATCACCGCCACCGCCCAGCGCTCCATCGAATCTCAGCAGCAGCAGGCGCTGGTCAGCCTGAAGGGTGAGGTCGGCGTGCTGGCAACGGCACTGGCCGGCAAGATCCTGGGCAGCAAGCTCGAGAATGATGATGTGCAGTCGTCGATGATCGACCGGATGATCGCCGACATGGACAGCGACAAGAAGTGATTGAAGACCTTCAAGAAAGGGAGGTGACCAATGCGAGGAGAGGCATCGCGCATCGCAGATCGCGTTTCGCGTGACTCGCTGGCCCCCAAGCTGCGTGGCTCCGGCGAGGATGCATGGCGTATCGGGAACGAGCTGTTCACGATCACCAGCGTGCTCGACCACAACATCCAGCTTGAACGTGCCCTCACCGACCCGTCGCGCCCTGTCGAAGACAAGGTCGCAGTGCTGAAGACCCTGATCGGCGAACAGTCCCATCCGCTCACGATGGAGATCATGAGCGATTTGGTATCCCGCCGTTGGAGCCGCGTGTCCGACATCGCCAACGCCGTGGAGGATTTCGGCGTTGACGGCATGATGTACTACGCGGATTACACCAATGCCACGCTGCAGGTTTCCATTGAACTTGCCCAGCTGCATTCCGCACTGCTCAACCTTCCGGTCGTACGATCCAAGCTCTATGACGCGACCGTCCCCGCCGAAGCCCGCATCAAGCTGCTGTACAGCCTGATTGGCGATGCGGACTTCAATCAGGTGACCAAGCGTTTGGCGGAGCATGCGACCTGCAATCTGCGCAATCGTCGCTATCTGCAGACCATTCAGTGGCTGATCAATAAGCTCTCCCGTCATATGGGCGAGTCCATGGTCACCGTCACCACGGCAAAGCCACTGACCGATGAGCAGGTCGACAAGCTCGTCGCCGTCTACTCGGCCAAGACCGGCCATCCGGTGCATATCAACTCGGTGGTCGATCCGACCGTCATGGGTGGTATGCGCATCCAGGTGGGCGACGAGGTCACCGACAACACGGTGGTCGCACAACTGCAGCATCTTCAGCGCACGGTGAAGGCAACCGCCTGACGCGGTTCGCCGCACGGTGAACAAGCCTGAAACAAGACTTGACTGAATTTAAAAACAACAATAAGGAGTGATCATGGCAGAACTTACCATTGATCCCACCACGATACGCAAGGCGCTCGATGATTTCGTCGAGTCGTACAAGCCGTCGGATACGCCGACCCAGGAGGTCGGTTACGTCGCGACTGCTGGAGACGGCATTGCGCACGTGACGGGACTGCCTGGTTGCATGGCCAATGAGCTGCTGACCTTCGAAGACGGCACGCTTGGCCTGGCGTTCAACCTTGACGCCCGCGAGATCGGTGTGGTTATCCTCGGCGATTTCGCAGGTATCGAGGAGGGCCAGGAAGTGCGTCGTACCGGCGAAGTGCTCTCCGTGCCCGTCGGCGACGGCTATCTCGGCCGCGTCGTGGACCCGCTAGGCAACCCGATTGACGGTCTTGGCGAAATCAAGACCGAAGGCCGTCGTATTCTCGAGGCCCAGGCACCTGACGTTATGCATCGTCATCCGGTTGACGAGCCTATGTCCACCGGCCTGAAGGCCATCGACGCAATGACGCCGATCGGCCGTGGCCAGCGCCAGCTCATCATCGGCGACCGCCAGACCGGTAAGACCGCTATCGCAATCGATACGATCATCAACCAGAAGCGTAACTGGGAATCCGGCGATCCGAAGAAGCAGGTCCGCTGCATCTACGTCGCCATCGGCCAGAAGGGCTCCACCATCGCATCGGTGAAGCAGTCCCTCGAAGAGGCCGGCGCCATGGAGTACACCACCATCGTGGCCTCCCCGGCATCCGATTCCGCAGGCTTCAAGTACATCGCACCGTACACCGGTTCCGCCATCGGACAGCACTGGATGTACAACGGCAAGCACGTGCTCATCGTTTTCGACGATCTGTCGAAGCAGGCCGAAGCCTACCGTTCAATCTCCCTGCTGCTGCGCCGCCCGCCGGGACGTGAGGCTTACCCGGGCGATGTGTTCTACCTGCACTCCCGTCTGCTCGAACGTTGCGCCAAGGTTTCCGATGACCTCGGCGGCGGCTCGATGACCGGTCTGCCGATCGTCGAGACCAAGGCGAACGACGTGTCCGCGTACATTCCGACCAACGTCATCTCCATCACGGATGGACAGATCTTCCTGCAGTCCGACCTGTTCAACGCGAACCAACGTCCTGCAGTGGACGTCGGCATCTCCGTGTCTCGAGTCGGTGGCGCCGCTCAGACCAAGGCTTTGAAGAAGGTCTCCGGCACGCTGAAGATTTCGCTGGCACAGTACCGTTCGCTGGAATCCTTCGCTATGTTCGCCTCCGATCTGGATGCGGCTTCGAAGGCTCAGCTGAACCGTGGTTCGCATCTGACCGAGCTGTTGAAGCAGCCTCAGTTCTCCCCGTACTCGATGGAGCAGGAGGTCGTCTCCGTGTGGGCCGGCACCCATGGCAAGATGGATGACCTGCCGTTGGGCGACGTGCTGCCGTTCGAGAAGGCCATGCTGGATTATCTGGATCACAACACCGATATCCTCAAGACCATCCGTGAGACCGAAGATTTCACCGCCGACACCGAGGCAGCCCTCGACAAGGCCGTGGAAGCGTTCCGTGAGACCTTCGTGACCAGCGCGGGCAAACCGCTGGTCGAGAAGAAGCCTGACGTCAAGAACGCCACTCCGGTTGAGCAGGAAAAGATCGTCGTAGGAGAGAAGTGATTCATGGGCTCGCAACTCGCATTGAAATCTAGGATCGCCTCCACTGCGTCGCTGGAGAAAATCTTCAACGCGCAGGAGATGATCGCGTCTTCGCATATCGCCAAGGCACGTGACGTGGCCCTGAACGCGAAGCCGTATGCCGATGCGATTTTCGACGCCGTGCAAGCGCTGGTGGCGCACACCCATATCGATCATCCGATCGTGAAGAAGGACGAGGACAACCCTCGTGTGGCTGTCCTCGCCCTCACCTCGGACCGTGGTATGGCAGGCCCGTACACCTCCTCGATCATCCGCGAAACGGAATCGCTGCTCGCCCGCCTCGACGCGGCAGGCAAGCAGCCGGAACTGTATGTGTATGGTCGCCGCGGTGTGACGTACTACAAGTACCGCAACCGTGATGTTGCCGGTACTTGGGAGGGCGATACCGACCAGCCCGGCGTGGAAGTCGCAGAATCCATCTCGAAGGCACTGATGGACGCCTATATGAAGCCGGCGGACCAGGGTGGGGTTTCCGAACTCTACATCGTGTTCACCGAATTCGTGAATATGGTAGTCCAGAAGGTGCGTGTGCTGCGTATGCTGCCCGTTGAGCTCGTGCTTCCGGAACAGCAGGGCTCCGGTCCTGTGTCCGAATCCGATGCCGACGCCGCGACCCCGCTCTATGCGTTCGAACCGAACGTCGACGAAGTACTTGACGCGATCCTGCCGAAGTACATTCAGTCCCGCATCCATGAATGCCTGCTCACCGCGGCGACATCCGAGACTGCAAGCCGACAGAACGCCATGCATACGGCCACAGACAACGCCCGCAGCCTGATCGACGACCTGACCCGCAAGCTCAACGCTTCCCGCCAGGCTTCGATTACCCAGGAACTTACCGAAATCATCGGCAGCGCCGACGCGCTGAATAAGAAGGAAGAGTAGGAACGCATATGGCTGACAATCAGACCACAGCGGCTCCCGAGACGGCTGCAGAGCCGACCGCTGGACGCGTTACGCGCATCCAGGGCTCGGTCATCGACGTCGAATTCCCGGTGGGCCACCTGCCCGACATTTACAACGCACTTACCGTTGAGCTGACCAACACCGGCGCTCACGAAGAGGGCGAGACCACGCACAAGATCACCCTCGAGGTCGAACAGCACCTCGGCGACTCCACCGTGCGCACCGTGGCACTCAAGCCGACCGATGGCCTGGTGCGCGGCGCCACCGTACACGACACCGGCGGTCCGATCTCCGTGCCGGTCGGTGACGTCACCAAGGGCCACGTGTTCGACGTGTCCGGCAACATCCTCAACAAGAAGCCCGGCGAGACCATCACCGTGTCCGAGCGCTGGCCGATCCACCGCAACCCGCCGGCATTCGACCAGCTGGAGTCCAAGACCCAGATGTTCGAGACCGGCATCAAGGTCATCGACCTGCTGACCCCGTACGTGCAGGGCGGCAAGATCGGTCTGTTCGGTGGCGCAGGCGTGGGCAAGACCGTGCTGATCCAGGAAATGATCCAGCGAGTCGCTCAGAACCACGGCGGTGTGTCCGTGTTCGCCGGCGTCGGCGAGCGTACCCGTGAGGGCAACGATCTGATCGGCGAAATGGACGAGGCCGGCGTGCTCGAGAAGACCGCACTGGTCTTCGGTCAGATGGATGAGCAGCCAGGTACCCGTCTGCGTGTGCCGCTGACCGCACTGACCATGGCGGAGTACTTCCGTGACGTGCAGAACCAGGACGTGCTGCTGTTCATCGACAACATCTTCCGCTTCACCCAGGCTGGTTCCGAGGTGTCCACCCTGCTCGGCCGTATGCCGTCCGCAGTGGGCTACCAGCCGAACCTGGCCGATGAGATGGGCTCGCTGCAGGAGCGAATCACGTCGACCCGCGGCCACTCCATCACCTCGCTGCAGGCCATCTACGTGCCGGCCGATGATTACACCGACCCGGCCCCTGCAACGACCTTCGCCCACTTGGATGCAACCACCGAGCTGTCCCGTGGCATCGCCTCCAAGGGCATCTATCCGGCAGTGGACCCGCTGAGCTCCACCTCGCGAATCCTCGATCCGCGTTACGTGGGCCAGGCCCACTACGACTGCGCGAACCGCGTCAAGGCGATTCTGCAGCGTAACAAGGAGCTGCAGGACATCATCGCCCTGATCGGCATCGACGAGCTCGGCGAAGAGGACAAGACCACCGTGAACCGTGCCCGTAAGATCGAGCAGTTCCTTGGCCAGAACTTCTACGTCGCCGAAAAGTTCACCGGTCGTCCGGGCTCCTACGTGCCGGCTGACGAGACCATCGAAGCCTTCACCCGCATCTGCGACGGTGTGTATGACGACGTTCCGGAGCAGGCGTTCTCCGGCATCGGCGGCATCGAGGATCTCGAGAAGAAGTGGCACGACATGCAGAAGGAATTCGGTGCGTGATGGCCGGATCGATCATGCAGGTGAACATCGTCGCCGCCGACCACCCCGTGTGGCACGGTACGGCGAAGTCCGTTACCATTCCGGCCTCTGAGGGCGGAATGGGCATCCTGCCCGACCACGAGCCTGTGCTGACCGTGATCAAGGAAGGAACCATCGTAGTGGTGGATCCGGAAGGCGAACGTCACTCCTTCGAAGTGACCGACGGCTTCATCTCCTTCGACTCGAACAAGCTCACCGTTGCGGTCGAGCGTGGACGTGACGTCAAGCGCGCCGAGTAATCCCTTTCAGGCAGCGTGATTGCAAGCGGCCTTCCTCCTCAATCGAGGCGGGAGGCCGCTTTGCGTATACGGGATCTCGCTCGCCCACATCCGGTCATGGTAGGGTAGTGCCTCGTGCGAATTATTGTTGCTGACTGCTCCGCCGAATATTCCGGACGACTGAACGCCTTCCTGCCGCTCGCCAAACGCGTGCTGCTGATCAAGGCGGACAACAGCCTGCTGATCTTCTCCGAACTCGGCTCCTACAAGCCGCTGAACTGGATGGCCGCGCCCTGCACCATCAAGGACATCACGCCCGACAATGCCGACGATGACGTCGACACCGCCGTGCCGCAGAAAGTCATCCGAGCCTCGGCCGACAAGTCGAACGACGTGCTCGAGGTGACGTTGCAGCACATCTATTCCGACGAATCCTACGATCTGGGCGAAGACCCGGGACTTACCAAGGATGGCGTCGAGGATCATCTGCAACGCTATCTGGCCGAACAGATCGAACGTATCGGCAAGGGAGCGAAGCTCGTACGTCGTGAATATCCGACCGCCATCGGCCCGGTCGACATCATGGCCACCGATGCCGAAGGCACGCATGTGGCCATCGAGATCAAACGCAACGGTGGTATCGACGGCGTCGAGCAGCTCACCAGATATTGCGAACTGCTCAACCGCGATCCGCTGCTTGCTCCGGTCCGTGGCATCTTCGCCGCGCAGACCATCACCCCGCAGGCCCGCGTACTCGCCGAGGACCGTGGCTTCCGCTGCCTGATCCTCGATTACGAGGAGATGAAGGGCGTGGAGGACGACTCGCTGCGCCTGTTCTGACAAAGATTCCGGGAAGTTTCCCCAATCCCAAGCCGGCGTTCTCAAACCACCGACGGTGAGCGCCCCTGTAAGCGTCGGTAGATTGGGGCAATTGGCCCAGTTTGAGTGTCGGGCGACTTCCAGGACTTTCTCAATCGTGTTCTATGGGTGTCAACAGATTGTGCGCCGATACGGAACCTCTGCATGGATGCTCCAATGGTCGTCCGCACTCTCGACGTTCCATTGCCCCTGCATCGACTCGATGGTCCGACGGTATCGTTCCAGGCCGGACCGCAGACCGGCATCGGCACTCGGTTTCGGAACGTCGGAAAGCTCGATCACGAAAGCGGCGTCGGTCCAACTGATCAGCATGGTATAGTCGGCATATGCCCGGGCATGTTTGGCGATGTTGTCGAACAGTTCGCGGACGAGACCGATAACAAGTGTTGCCGTCGCGTCGCCCAGCTGTGTCGGTTCCGTACCGAAACGAATTACCTCGCCTGTGTAGCCGTTTGCCGCCAGATTGCTCCGGCAGGTGGCGATGAGCTCGTTAAGTTCGCCGAGCTTGTCGATTCCGGTGGCCCCGGAGACCTGCATTGGCGTGGCGTTGCCGTGCCGCGGGGAGACGAACTGGTTCTGATGGCGGTCATCCGTCTTTGTGCCGTTGTACTGCTTGACGGTTGTCTTGTCGCTTTCAAGCGTGCGAATGGCCTTTCGGGTATGCGTCAGTGCATCAAGGGCAAGGTTTTTGACGCTGGACCATGCTTCCCGCTGCTCGCTGTCGCATATTGCGAGCTGGTGATCGGCCATCATAGCGATGTTGCTCAAATCGTTTGTTGTATAGTCGTGCAAACGTTGCGCGATTCCGGCGTTGGCAAGCAGTGTTTGCTCCCGTTGCAATTGGCGTTGCCGTTCCCCGTTCCTGCGGATCAGCGCACTGATGCTTAAAGTCAGAGCGACAAGACAGGGGAACGAGAGCAGACTGTTGTCAATGACGGGGAACGCAACCGTATACGGCGAGAAGAACACGGCCGCAAGCAATGCGATACCGGACAGAACCCCTTCCACAAGACTTGTATAGCCGATACTTCCGGTGGCAAGCAGTGCCAGAATCAGCATGGGCGCAAACGCCGTACCTCCGATCAGGAAATCGCCTACGGCCACGGCGATGATCACGTAGCTACCTTGTTGTGGTTTGTATGCGAACCATATGGCGGCGACTGTGGTGACGAGGCTGCAGCATAGGTATCGTGCCCATTCTGAGTCGTCGATCGCCCAATCAACGCCTATATTGACGGTCGCCGCAATGGCGAGCACGCATGTGCATGCGGCAAGTGCTGTGCGTGGCATGGCATGCGGGAGTCGTCGGAGCATAGAGGTGTGTGCCGTCATCGTCCTCTTCCTTGAGAGTGAACTGTGCGTTATCGCTGGTACCGCAATCATTGCAATAGGTTCAGATGATATGTAGCTGTTGGCTCCGTGCGATGACGTCATACCAGTCGGAAATATGGAATTTTGTCTTGATATTACGCCGGTGTGAGAAAACGGTGTCGGCGGAAATGCCAAGGCGGGTTGCGATTTGTTTGGCGTTCAGGCCCGAGGCGCTGAGCGTAAGGATGCGTTGCTCGGCATCAGTGAGTTTTGGCAAAGGCGCTTGTGCGCTGGATGATTCGTATTCGGACTCCAGTGACTCTGGGGGAGCGACCAATGCGTCGATGATCGCTTTGGGAAGATTGTCGGCAAGCGTCGTCTTGTCCAATATCGTCGTGATGCCGGCCTTCAATGCTTCTGTCTGGTAGAGTTCCGGCTCATACGAGGTCATTTCGATGATCGCCGTGGTCGGTGAGATGTGGTGGATCGATTGCGCGACCTGTGGGCCGGTGATGCCGTTCAGAGCCATGTCGAGCAGCAGAATATCCGTATGTTGCATGCCATGCTGGCATTCCTGCAGTGCACGTGCCGGAAAGGTAGTGGTCCATGGGGCCAGCGTCATGCCGTTTCGGTTGTTGAGCTGCTTGAGCATCAGTATGATGTAATTCAATGCGCAGGCATCATTGTCAAGCACGCCGATGCGTATGCTGCGAATGTTCGTATTCCCCCTGAATGCCATGGTTGCAGTGTATCGCGTCGCTCGAGGTTGCCGCTCGGACGTTTCATGGAACAGTGGTTTTCCCTGCAGTTATCTGCAGACAGCCTTTGCTTTCCATTACGGTCTTCCTACATTGGAACCTGCAAGGCATCCGCTTTGTGAATCATTGCAGAAGAAAGGTTTCAGTGATGAAATCATTACGTATGAGCAGAATGATGAGATGCTGTGTGGCTATTCTCGCTGCTGTTGCCTCTATGTGTTGTTTTTGCGGCTCCCGCCATGGCTAACAATCATGGCGATACCGCATGGAGTGCGTACTTAAAAAATTGGGAGACATCAGATACTCCAAATCGGCAGAAGCAGGATTCATCCTATGCGTATATCAAAGCTGACTTCGTTACAAAGAATCGTACGATTCGGGCTTGGGCACTAGGCTATTCAAATAACGATGTGAAATCGAGTACGGTGAACTTCACAACTGGCCAGTCAAGAAAAATCAGTCAGTATGCTTTTGAAAATAATGGATATAAGCCGTGCCAGATTCATCTCAGGCTGCAGAATACGGCTAAGTACAGTGATGCGACTCAGGCCTGGGGCGTTTGAAGCCCGGATTCTGTCTGAAGTCGATTGTTGGAGGTGCATGATGTTTGCACCTCCAACCGTCGAATCGTTGGAGAAGGTTGTGTGAGAATGGTCAATGGTGCTTTGCTTCGGGGGCAGATCAGACGCGGGTTATTGAGCATCCGTTTCCTGCTGGTGTTGGCGCTGGCGGTATTCATGGCCGTGTTCCAGTGGTGGACGATGCGGCATGCGGGATACAGGCTGCCATATCATCAGCCGACGTTTTTGGACGAGACATTATTGTTCTCGACATATGGCAGCGGGACCACGCTATATCAGTTTTTGTTCCCATTCCTGGCTGCGTTGGCCGGAGGAAGCACGCTGGCCGTGGAGCGTCGCAGCGGCAGATTGACGTTCCTGCAAGCTCGTTCAAGCTACGGCGTCGTGGAACGTACCTCTTTGTGCTCGGGCTTTCTCTTGGGAGCTCTTGGAGGAGCGCTTCCCTACGTCATGAGTGTTCTTCTCGCCGCTGCCGGGAACCCTCATCTCTCATTCATCGATGGGGTGGAAAGCACAGACGTCGATGTAGCGAGCTTCCAATTCATTCTGATTTCGTCTGAAGGCTGGATCTATCCGATATACCGGTTCAACCAGTTGCTATGTATAGCTGTTGCCGGTCTGCTGATGACGGTGCTGTCAGGCTTGTTCGCATGCATGGCCGTTGCTATTTCGCCGTTTGTGAGGCATCGGAACGTGGAAGTGCTGGTGCCGGTCGCCTTCCTGCTGCTGTGGTGGATGCTTCCGGGGATAATCCAGCTTCCCTCCATATGTCCTTTCTCAAGCCATGTGGAGGAGCTGAATCCTGTCCTTTATCTCGGCCTTGATGGCTTCGAAACACCCGGAGCCAACGTTGCGAATCTTATCGGCATCGCCATGACTCTGGTCGGCCTTCCGGCGATGGTCGCCGCATTGTGCTGGTTGCAAAGGAAACGCCATGATTAACGACCTGTTTGTGCCGATCAGGCGTGTTTCCGTGCGTGCGAGACGTCTCATGTGGATTGCGGTGGCCTGCGGATCGGCATACTATCTGTCGGTGCTGCAGCAGTCCATGCCGTTGCCGGTATTGTACCGGGGTTGCATGGTGGAGATTGCGGAGCGTGTGGTTCTGCCTGCGAATCTCATATTGTTCTGCATGGGTTGCGCGCGTTTCGGCGCGTTCGAACGGGTGCGTCGGAACCCGCGAGATGAATTCCATCTGAACGCCTTCTGGCTGGTATTCGTTTCAGGTGCCGTGTCCGTAGCCGCTTGGGGTCTTTTTGTCGTGGCGAATATGCTCAAAGAGGGCATGAACGATCTTGGGCAATGGTCGTTATGCACGATCATGCTGCTGCAACTGCTCATGATGAATGCATCGGTCGCACTGCTGGTATGGCTGTTGATGAACCTGGGTATAGCGTGGGGGCAGATTCTGCCGCCAGTCATCGCCATACCCATCATCGCCGATCTCTGTCTGAAGCCGATGCCCGGCGACCTGACCCGATACGCCTTCTACTTCTGGTATCCAATCGGCGATTCCCTGGCGGTGGTGTTTGTTCGGCAGATTGCGCCTTTCATCGGCTATTGCATGCTCATGGCGCTGGCAAACGTGGTCGCGTTCAACCGTAGCGACAGATTGGGGCTGTCATGATGGCTTGGAAGCGGATCGTCCAGATAGTGCGCGAAGGCAACGGCATCCGCCTGATGCTTGCACTTGTATACGCGGTGATGATGTACCGCTTCTATACGAGCGGTCAGGATTACCGGGTCTTCATGGGTATGTTCCGCGTTCCTGATTTTGACCTGGCGTCCTCCCATTTGGAAGGCAACATGTATGCCATCGGATTCATGGTGTTCGGTGTGGCGCTACTGCTGGAACAGCCTTCGACGTACCTCAGCGTTCCCGAGACGATGGTGTATGTGCGTCGCCGCCGCGGACTGCCAAGATTCCTTGGATATTGCGCCATAGTGTTGGCGTACTGTCTCGCCTACACAGGCGTGCAGCTGATCGTGGCGTTTCGTGTGGTCTACGCGTCGCGTGCGCCGTTGGCGCTTGGTGCCGTGTGCGCGGGGTGGACGTTGTTGGTGCTGGTTCTGACCATCAATCTTGGCTATCTCGGTGGGAATCGCGCCTATGGCTATCTTGCGGCGTCGATGATGGTCCTTGCGCCGTTGTCTTGCACGCCGGTGATGCGTTGGCTTGTGAAATCCTCACTGCTTGTGCCGAATTGGGGTGTGGTGCTGGGCATTCTGACCATTGTGCTGGTCGCGGCCAATTACGTGCTGTTCAATCGGCTGGAAATCATTTGAATCATTCATCTCGTAAGGAGAGCAATCATGTATGTCGATCTTGATCACGTGTCGAAAACCATCAAGGGCAAGGCCGTGCTGCGTGATGTGAGCGTAGGTTTCGAGCGTGGGCGGATCTATGGCGTGATAGGGCCGAACGGGTCAGGCAAGACCATGCTGCTTCGTGCGATCTGCGGGTTTATCCGGCTTGATGCGGGTACGGTGACCATCAATGGCGAAACGGTGGAATTCAACCGGAAACTGCCGGATTCCGTGGGCGTGATCATCGAGAATCCAGGGTTCGTGTTGCAGGAGACCGGTATGCAGAATCTGAAGTATCTGGCCGGCATCAACAGGGATTTCGACCCGGAGGAAACGGAACGGCTGTTGAGACTGTTCGACCTATTGGAGCATGCCGACAGCACGGTGAAATCGTATTCGCTGGGCATGCGTCAGAAACTGGCCATCGTACAGGCGCTGATGGAGCATCAGCATCTGATTGTGCTGGATGAGCCGACGAACGGATTGGATCAGGAATCGGTGGCGATGTTCCTTGCGGAGATGCGGCATCAACGCGACAAGGGCAATACCGTCATCATCGCATCCCACCATAGCGACGAGCTCAACCAGATCGCCGACCATATCTACACGATGCGTGAAGGTATGCTGAGCGTCGACGACTAGGGAGCTCTCAGGATAAGTGTCAGGTTCCATATCAGGAATCGAGGGAATTCGATTTATGCCGGGAATATGTATGGGATAGGGGCACATGTGAGCGGAGTGCGTAGATAACGAGTGGGGGCCTTCCTGGCAAAACGGGAAGGCCCCCACTATCGGATGATGCGCCTGAACGGCGGATCAGTACGCGGCGAGGATGTCGACCACGAACACCAGCGTGGAGTTGGCCGGAATGGAGCTTTGCTTCTTGTTCCCATAGCCGAGATCCGGCGGCACGACCAGCAGCACCTGCGAGCCTACGGTATGGCCTGCCAGACCTTGCTTCCATCCCTTGATTACGCTGTCCAGCGAGAAGGAGCTGGACTCGCCGCGGTCCCAAGAGGAATCGAACTGGGTGCCGTCAAGCAGCCAACCGGTGTAATTCGCCACAACGGTCTGCGTATCCTTGACCTCCGCACCGTTGCCCTTGATCAGATCCTGTGAAACGAGCGAATCGGAGCCCTTGTAGCCGTTCATGTCGATCGACGGCTTGCCGTCCTTGTCGAGCGTCACCTTCGGCAGGTCGGATGGCACATCCATGACCTTGGTGCCTTCGGCCTTTGTCAGATCCTTCGATTTGGACACGAAGGTGAGCACCATCAGATACGAGGTGCCTGAGGAATTCGAATCATTGACGCCGATGGCGATGGTGGAGTTGAGCTTCTGGCCCTTGATCAGATTGTAGTAGGCCGCGGTCATCTGGCTGGTGTCGGAGGAGACCACGGTGGAGCAATCCGGAGTGTTCTTCTCCCACGTGCTCATGAGTTCCGAGCCGTCCTTTACATTGATGGCGATGCCCTGCGAGCATACGCGGTCGCCGTCTTCGATGACGGCGCCGTCACCCTTCTGCAGGATGGCGTAGCTGTTGTTCTCGACGGTCATCGGGGTTTTGAAGGCGACGGTCGGCTTCTTGCCGAGCTCGCCGGTGGCGGTCACGCCCGCGATCTGATGCATTTTGGTCGATGATGAGCTGGAGGAAGACGCGGATGACGAGGCCGATGAGGAGGACGAGGCCTTCGAATCGGAGCCATTGCCGCAGGCTGAGACGCCCAGGCACATGATCATGGTGCAGGCTGCCGCTGCGGCTTTCAGGAAAGTAGTTCTGCGCATGGGTTCAACCATACCGGCAAACCTTGATTTTCCTCGGTTCAGGGGGCTTTATATGGGGAGACTGTAGAATGGTTGGTGCTATGACTTTACCGCAAGAAGAACAAGAACAGCCACAGGTCAAGGCAGGCCCCACGCGCCATGCCAAGATCATGCGTGGCATCGTTACGCCCATTCTTGGTTTGCTCGCCGTCGCGTGCATCGTTCTCGGCGTATTGAACGCCACCATGTGGAAGCCGAGCGCGCGGATCACCGCCAGTTCGTCGGTGAACGGTTCACGCTATGTCGTGACCGATCCCGGTGTGCTTTCCCTGATCGACAAGCGCGTGAACATCACGGCAAAGGCCTCGGATGCATCCGCGAACGTATGCATCGTCATCGGGTCGACCCGCGATGTCGCCGGCTGGATTGCAGGCACGCCATACACGCGTATCACCGGACTGTCCGACTGGTCCGCGCTATCCACGCAAAAGGCCGCGGCCCAGGGAACCGCGGACCAATCCGACAACCAGGTGGCGGTGCAGGACTCCGATATGTGGACGAAGACCTCATGCGGAAACGGAACCGCCAATCTGCAGATCAAGGGCACCTCGACCGATGACGGCACCAATGCCGTTGCACTGATTGATTTCGGTGATGCGAAGAACGCCACCGTTTCATTGGATTGGACCAGACAGACGCTTCCTGATTTCGCCATGCCGTTGTATTTTGCGGGCGGTCTGTTCGTGATCCTGGCGATACTTGCCGCCTCGGTCTTCGCCATGCCTCCGCACAAGCGCCGTCATCGGGCGGCCGCGGCCGTTGCCGGCGTCGGCTCCGAACAGGGCGACAGCGAAGCGGTGTCGACATGGGTGAAGAACGCCGAAACCAGCGCCTCCCGTAATGAAAAGGCCTCGACGGCCAAGCGCAAGCGCCGTCGCCATGCGTCGCATCGTTCCGGCGCACGCGCTCAGGAACCAGACGATCAGCAGCCTACCATCATCGATCCGGCGGCGCGCAATCTGGTCGCCGATCAGCAGGCGAACGCCGTGCCGTCCGATGGCGGCGCAACCACGGATACCGCCGGCAACAGTGACGGCGAGGCTACTTCCGTAATTTCTGCGGATGAGCTGCAGGCGTATTTCGCGCGACTCGCGCAGGAGCAGGTACAGTCGAATACCGACGACGGTGCCGACGGCAACGATCAAACGGAAGAGGCCAAGTGATGAGTAAGCGTTTCAGCAAAATCGCGGCGGCCGTACTCGCCGTCGGACTGATGATCGGCATGGGCGGCTGCGAAGGCCAGTTACCGAAAGCGTCGTCGTCCACGTCGTCGTCCTCCGCGGCACCGAATCTGACTGCGGAACAGGAAAAGAAGATCCGTACGCAGATCCTCAAAACACTCGACCAGTACAATCAGGATCGCAATACCGATGAACTCGGCACGATTCTGTCCGGTCCGGAACTGACCATTCGCACCAGCGAGCTTGAAGTGGCGCGTGCCACCGACAATCTGGACCGCAAGACCACCATTCCGACCGATTTGGCGCAGACCGTCATCTCCACCGAGAGCGGCTGGCCGCGTACGGTGTTCTCCATCACCACCACCACCGAGGACCAGCAGTCCAAGCGTCTTCTGGTGCTCAAGCAGGATTCCGCGCATCAGAACTACAAGCTGTGGGGTGTGGCGCGCCTGTTCTCCGGTGTGAAGATGCCGAAGTTCGAGATTGCGAGCCTCGGCAGCCAGCAGGGCACCGACAAGGATTCCGGTCTGCTGATGACGCCGAAGGAAGCGGTCAAAGAATACGCCGACGTGTTGCAGAACGGCGCGAACAGCAAGTATGCCTCGCAGTTCGCCGACGATGATTTGCGCACGAAGCTATCGGAACTGACCGATCAGGTGCAGAAGGCCATGGAACTCAACAAGGGCACCCAGGAACAGACCTTCACCCCGGTGGATGACGCGATATGCGTGATGCGCTCCTCCGACGGCGGCGACCTGGTGGTGGCTCAGATCAATTCCGAATGGACGCGTCGCGCCGGCGAAGGCCGCGAATCGCAGCCGGCCTCCGACGCCGAAAAGGCGTTGTTCGGCGACGGCAAGGCCACCAGCATCATGAAGACCACGTATGTGAACGTCGTGGCGCTGTATATTCCGAAGGCGAACACGGGCAAGCAGGTTACCGCCGTGGGCTCGGAACGCCAGCCCATCAAGGTCGAAGCACTCTGAACGATGCCATGACGGGCCGGAACTGAAAGCGGCCCTACCTCCGAACTGAAATCGTTGCTGGTACCTATAGTGGGTGCCAGCAACGATTTTTGTGTCTTGGGAGGCATCATGGCAGAACAAAGGCCGTTCAATCCGGGAGTTTCATTGGCTGGAGCCGTTGATTTGGATGCGCTTAAGCATCAGGTGAAGGCCGAGCCCGGGCAGGCCGGCGGTGCTCCGGCTGCGGGCGGCTACGTGATCGACACCACGGAGGGCACGTTCCAGGCCATGGTGCAGACTTCGACCACGTTCCCGATTCTGCTATTGCTGTGGGTGCCGACCGACGACCGTCTATTCGACATGGCCCGCAAACTGGGCGATGCCGTGAACCAGCTCAACGGCCAGATCCAGTTGTCCCGCATCGACATCGCATCCAATCCTTCGATTGCGCAGGCCTTCCAAGTGCAGGGAGCTCCGGCGCTTTTCGCACTGATCGGCGGTCGTCCGATGCCGATTCTGCAGGGCCTGCCGTCCGATGATGAGCTGCAGCAGATCACCGAAGTCGTGGTGCCGAAGCTGATCGCTGCGGCCCAGCAGGCCGGTGTGACCGGTTCCGCGCCGTATTCGGGCGATCCGGATTCCGATGCGGCCAATTCCGCATCCGCCGCTTCCGCCCAGGACCAGATACCGCCGGAACATCAGGAGGCCTACATGTTGGCCCAGCAAGGCGATTATGCAGGTGCCGCGGCCGCATACGGAAAGGTGTTGGAATCCGATCCGAACGACTCCCGCGCGGCTCGCGAACGCGCGAAGGCGCTGCTGCTGGCCCGTTCCGGCTCCGCCAACGTGCGTGAGGTGCGTGCTGCGGCAGCCGAGCATCCGAATGATGTGGATGCGCAGCTTGCCGTGGCCGACATCGACATGATCGGCGGCCAGATTCAGGACGCCTTCGATCGTCTGCTGGATTTCGTGGCCGCCGGGCACAAGGCCGATATCGAGCCGGTACGCCAGCGTCTGCTTGAATATTTCACCATTCCGGAACCGTCCGATGAGCGTCTGAAGCGTGCGCGGCGCCGTCTGGCCACGCTCATGTACTGATCGTACTGATCGTACTGATCGCGACCGGCGCTCAATGGCGGTCGGACCGCTATTCCATGCGGTTCTTGCCGAACAGTTCAAGGAACTGGGGCCCCTGCGCCTCCAGTTCCCGCTCGAACTCCGACTGCCACAGCGAGTATGGCTTCGCGGCCAGTCCCTCGTTGCTGAAGCGGGGCTGATCGGTGATTTCGGTGGTGCAGAATTTCGGAATCACCAGGTTCGTGACCGGTCCGATGCGTTGCGCTTCGGCGATGATCAGGGGAGCGTTGGCCCCGCCGAATACGTCGATGTTCCAGCCATCCTCGTCGATCCAATCGCTGAACCGGTTCTTGATGGTCACCTCGCCGCCACGACGGATCAGTTCGCCGGCGATGCGGGCGTCGATGTCGCGGCTGGCTTCATAACGCGTGCCGCCGACGGAAGGACCCTTCACGCTGATTGAGCCGGAACGAAAGTCGTCGCGATACCGTTCCAGAATCTGCAACGGTTGAACGTCGGGCGACATGTCAAGACGCACGGAACGCGTCTTCAGCCGTACGCGCAGCGCGTAGCCGCCTTCGTGCACGTAATAGCTTTGCACGATCAGAGTGGGATTGTCCCCGTCATCCAATTCGGTGGGCATCGCGCGGCAGAAGAAACGGCGCGTGTACTCGAAATCGTTCATATGCTCTCCCATAGCCCTAGTGTAATGTCGACATTCTTGGAAAACGGCGAGAACGTAATGTTTTTCGGCCGAATCACAGGTTTTTTCAACGGAATTTGCTCACGATTGCGCATATTGCGGAAAAGAGCGTGTAAAGTAGGGTGACGCACGGGTTTGTAGCTCAGTGGATAGAGCGTCTGTCTCCGGAACAGAAGGTCGTGGGTTCGATCCCCATCAAGCCCACTCGCGTTCGCCGCGCAACGGTGTGCGTTCAAAGGAGAGAAAATATGAGCGAGAAGATGGAAGCGGTGGCGACTTCCGAAGCGCCTGCCGCCCTGGGAGCATACAGCCAGGCGGTCAAGGCCAATGGATTCGTATTCGTCTCCGGTCAGCTGGGCATCGATCCGACCACTGGCGAACTGGCGGGTGACACCGCGGGCGAGCAGGCAGCACAGGCCCTGAAGAACATCAAGCACATTCTCGACACTGCCGGAACCGGCATCGAACATGTGTGCCGCGCCACCATCTACCTGAAGGACGTCGAGGACTTCAAAGAGGTCGACGCCGTTTATGAGCAGGCGTTCATCGGTTCCGTGAAGCCGGCACGAGTCGCCTTCGGCAACAATATGATTCCGAAGGGCGCTCTTGTTGAGATCGACGCCATCGCGGTTCTCTGATCCATCAGACGGTATGCCGAATCCCGCCGCATGGGAATGCCTCGCGCATATTGCCCGAGGCATCGTGTAAGGCGGGATTCCTCACCAATCGGGTGCCGTACAACGGCGTATGGCGCTCTTACTCTTCCATTCGTTCGTGCCGATTCGTCCCGGCCGACTTCGGACATGCCGTGTAATGTCATGATGGATGCGCCCGGCCATGGCGCACATGCGGAGGCAGGCAAGGAGTTGGAACGAATGACCATGCAGTCCGGAAGCGGCGACGAAACCGCGGTCGAACGCGAGCAGGGCGGGCTCGAACGCAAGATGGAGACCCGTCATCTGACCATGATCTCGCTGGGCGGCGTAATCGGCACGGGCCTGTTCCTGAGCTCCGGCTACACGATTCATCAGGCGGGGCCGCTTGGCGCGATCATCGCATACGGCATCGGCTCCGTGCTCGTATATTTCATCATGCTCAGTCTCGGCGAACTGTCGGTGGCCATGCCGTATGCCGGCAGCTTCCACCTGTATGCGAAGCGGTTCATCGGCCCCGGCACCGCCTTCACCATCGCCGTGTTGTACTGGCTCAATTGGGCGGTGGCGCTCGCTTCGGAATTCACGGCCGCCGGTCTGTTGATGCAACGGTGGTTTCCGCATTCTCCCGCTTGGGCATGGTCGGCCATGTTCATCGCGGTCGTCTTGTTGCTCAACGTACTGTCGGTACGGTTGTATGGTGAATCGGAATTCTGGTTCGCGTCGATCAAGGTCTTCGCGATCATTGCGTTCATCGTGATCGGTCTGCTGGCGATATTCGGCGTGATTCCGATTGCCGGCTATACGCATGCGCCGTTGTTCGGGAATTATTCCGCCGACGGATGGCTGCCGAACGGTGTGCTGCCGATTTTCTCGACGCTGCTGACGGTCGTGTTCGCGTTTTCGGGAACCGAAGTCGTCGGTGTTGCGGCCGGAGAGACGAAAGATCCGTCGAAGGCGATTCCGAAGGCCGTGCATACGACGGTGTTGCGTCTGGCGATTTTCTTCATCGGCTCGATTGCGGTGATGGCCGCGTTGATTCCGTGGCACAAGTCGGGTGTCGACACCAGTCCGTTCGTGCTGGTGTTCCAGTCGATAGGCATGCCGTTTGCCGGTGACGTAATGAATTTCGTGGTGTTGACGGCCGTGCTGTCCGCTGCGAATTCCGGTCTGTATGTGTGTTCGCGCATGGTGTGGTCTCTGGCCAGGGAGGGCATGATTCCACGTGTGCTGGGCAGAACGAACTTCCATGGCGTGCCGGTGTTCGCGGTGATGTTCAGCATGGCGGGAAGCCTGCTGGCGCTGCTTTCCTCCGTAGTGGCCGCCTCCACCGTGTATCTGGCGTTGGTGGCCGTGTCGGGTCTGGCTACGCTGGTGGTGTGGGCGTCGGTGTCCGTGTGCCATATTCGCTTCCGCCGTCAATGGCTGGCGGAAGGGCATGCGATTGACGAACTCAGGTACCAGGCGCCCGGCTATCCGTTCGTGCCGATCGCCGCGATTGCGATGTGCGTCGGGGCTCTGGCATTGGTCGTACTCGACCCTTCCCAGCGTTCCACGCTGCTGTACATGATTCCGTTTGTGGCCCTCTGCTATGCCGGCTACTACCTCAAGACCAGATTCGATTCCTCCGATTCCGACTAGGGGAGAAAGAGACGTGCGGGCTCGGGCCGGGGTTCTGTCGGCGCGCTCGGTAGACTGGGGAGAATGAGCCCAGAAGCGTTAAGTGAACTGATTTCCAAGATTGCCCATGCTCTCGTTGCCGCCGGTGAGGCAGGCACCCTGACTGACGAGCTGATCCCCCCGGTGTCCAAGCTCACCGTGATGCGCCCGAAGGACCGCGCACACGGCGACTGGGCCTCCAATGCGGCCATGCAGCTGGCTAAAAAAGCCGGTATGAAACCTCACGATCTGGCTGAGCTGTTCGCGGCCGAACTGGCCCAGTCCGACGGTATCAAGTCCGTGGAAGTGGCCGGTCCCGGCTTCATCAACATCGTGCTCGACTCCGCTTCCGCAGCGGCCGTGGTCGATGCCGTGCTTGAAGCAGGCAACGCCTACGGCAAGAACGACCATCTCGGCGGTGAGACCCTGAATCTCGAATTCGTCTCCGCCAACCCGACCGGCCCCATCCATATCGGCGGCACTCGCTGGGCCGCCGTCGGCGACTCCATGGCCCGCGTGCTCGAAGCCAATGGCGCCAAGGTCGTGCGCGAATACTACTTCAATGACCATGGCGAGCAGATCAACCGTTTCGCCAAATCCCTCGTGGCGGCCGCCCACGGCGAAGAGACCCCGATCGACGGCTACAAGGGTGCCTATATCGATGAAATCGCGCAGCGCGTCATCGATGAAGCCAAGTCCGACGGCATCGACATCCTCGATCTGCCGCGCATCGACGGCGGCAAGGACGACAAGGGCGAACCGCTCGGCGAAGGTGACTCCGAACAGCGTGAGGAATTCCGCAAGCGTGCAGTGCCGATGATGTTCGACGAAATCCGCAGGTCCATGAAGAACTTCCGCGTGAACTTCGACGTGTGGTTCCACGAGAACAGCCTGTACTCGGACGGCGAGGTCGACAAGGCCATCGCCGACCTGCGCGAACGCGGCGACATCTACGAAAAGGACGGCGCCACTTGGTTCGAATCCACCAAGCATGGCGACGACAAGGATCGTGTGATCATCAAGTCCGACGGCAACTACGCCTACTTCGCCGCCGACATCGCCTACTATCGCAACAAGCGCCATCGCGAAGCCGGTCCGGCGGACGTGGCCATCTACATGCTCGGCGCCGACCACCACGGCTATATCGGCCGCATGATGGCCATGTGCGCCGCATTCGGTGACGAACCGGGCAGGAACATGCAGATTCTCATCGGCCAGCTCGTCAACGTGATGAAGGACGGCAAGGCCGTACGTATGTCGAAGCGCGCCGGCAACGTCGTGACCATCGACGATCTGACCGAGGCCATCGGCGTGGACGCATCCCGCTACTCGCTGGCCCGCACCGACTACAACTCCCCGGTCGACATCGACCTGAACCTGCTTGCATCGCATTCCAACGAAAATCCGGTGTACTACGTGCAATATGCGCATGCCCGTTCCTGCAACGTGGACCGCAACGCGGCCGCGGCCGGCATCACCTACGATGGCGCCGACGTGAGCCTGCTCGACACCGTGGCCGATGGCGAAGTGCTCGCCGCCTTGGCCCAGTGGCCGACCCTGCTTCGGGAAGCCGGCGATCTGCGCGCGCCGCACCGCGTGGCCCACTACCTTGAGGACCTTGCCGCCACCTACCACAAGTGGTACAACGTGGAACGCGTGGTGCCGATGGCACTTACCGACCCGGAAGCCCGCGGAGAGGACGCCGAGGCCGTGCGCATCGCCAAGGCTCCGGAACCGGCTCGCGCCGCCGCACGCCTGAAGCTCAACGACGCCGTCCGGACCGTAATCGCCGAAGGTCTTGACCTACTCGGCGTCACCGCCCCCGACAGGATGTGAGGCCGAACATGCCCATCACCCCGATTTGGCCGGCCGGGTCGGCCGTGAACGACAACGGTGAAATCACCTTCCACGGTCGCACCGCCGAAAGCCTGCTCGACGAATTCGGCTCGCCGCTCTACGTCATCGACACCGATGAAGTGCGTGCACGCGCCTCGAAATTCGTAACATCCGCAGGCAATGCGTTCAACAACACCGTCACGCACGTAAGCTTCGCCGGCAAGGCATTGCTGTCCAAGGAGATCTGCCGCATCGTCACCGAAGCGGGCATGCTCATCGACACCTGCACCATGGGCGAGATGCGCATCGCGCTCGCCGCAGGCGTTCCGGGCCGTAGGCTCGTATTGCACGGCAACAACAAATCCGATGAGGAAATCGCGCTCGCCATCGAACAGGGATTCGCCAAAATCGTGGTGGACGAGCCGAACGAGCCCGCTCGCATCGCCGACATCGCCAAACGTCTTGGCAAGCGAGCACGGGTGATGCTGCGCGTCACCTCCGGCATCCATGCGGGCGGTCACGAATTCGTTTCGACCGCGCACGAGGATCAGAAATTCGGCGTGGCGTTGCTGCCGGTGGACGCCGACGCGAGCAAGCTGAGCGTGCTGGACGATCTGACCGACGTGACTCCGGCAGGAAGCAATGCAAGGCTGGGGGAGCAGTCGGGCGAGGCCGGTTCCGACCGTGCCCTGCGGTATGACATCAAATACCCCTATGACATGAGCCACGAGAAGGTTTCGGAGGGCGATCGCAAACTTGCCGAAGCCATGACCATGGTGGCCGACGGGCCGGCGCTCGCCGTGCTGAAGGATATCCAACGCCATCAGGACGTACTTGAACTGGTCGGCGTGCACTCGCATATCGGCTCCAACATCCATGATGCGGATGCCTTCATTCAGGCCGCGAAACGCATGATGCTCCTACGCAAGACCTTCTACGCCACCGATGCGTACACGTTGCCGGAGGTCGATCTGGGCGGCGGCTATTCCGTGGCCTACACCGATGGCGAGGATTCCATGGACATCGACGTGGAACTCGGCCGTCTTGCCGACGCGGTCACCACCGTGAACCGTGCGCTCGGCATGCCCGCCCCGGTCATCTCCTTCGAACCGGGGCGTTGGACGGTCGCGCCGACCGGCGTGACGCTCTACCGTGTGGGCACCGTCAAACCGGTGCGGCTGAATGGCGACGCCACCGACAAGGCCGGCAATCCGGTGCATGAACGTGTGTACGTATCCGTCGACGGCGGCATGAGCGACAACATCCGTCCTGCCCTGTACGGCTCTGACTACACCGCACGGCTTGCCAATCGTAAGGGTTCGGACGACACCAAACTGTGTCGTGTGGTGGGCATGCACTGCGAATCCGGCGACATCGTCGTGAACGAAGTGCGGCTGCCGGCCGACATCACGCGCGGCGATATCCTCGCGGTGCCGGTCACCGGCGCGTATGGGCGCACCATGGCCAGCAACTACAATCAGGCGTTGATTCCGGCGGTCGTCGGCATCGGCGAGACCGATGCGCATGTGATGATTCGCCGTCAGAGCATCGACGATCTCCTCAGCTGGGACGTCAGCCGGTAACGGCGCGTATCGACGGAACGTCAGCGCGCAATCAACGTGCCCACCGGACCGCCGGCAAGTACGGCACCGTGGGCGGTGATGTCGATTGCGTCGATGTCGTCGGCGTTCGTGAACACCACGATTACGTCGGTGAGCTTCCCGGCCGCATGCACGGCCGCCAGATCGACTTCGTCGATCGGCTCACCGGCGTTGACCTTCTGCCCGGGCTGTACCAGCAAGGTGAACGGCCCGCCCTTGAGCTGCACCGTATCGATGCCGATGTGCACCAGCGCTTCAATGCCGTTCTCCATCGTGATGCCCACGGCATGCCTCGCATTGGCGATGGTCGAGATGGTGCCGCTGACCGGTGCCACGATCAGCCCATTGCTCGGCGTTACGGCGAAACCGTCGCCGAGCACCTTTGTGGAGAATACGTCGTCGGCCACTTCCTCCAACGATTTCGCGGCGCCGTCGGCAGGCGAGCAGAGTGCGATTCGCGTCGGCAGATGTTCCTCCTGCGACGATGCCGTGCGGGAATCATCGGCGGGCGATTCGACAAAGGCCCCCTCATCGGGATTCGAGACGGAGGCGTCGGCCTTCTTGTGGAACAGAGAGGCGAAGAATCCTGCCATTGCATGTCCTTTCGTGGACTTTGTTCGGCGGGCGCTCAACGTTGAAGCCGGCACGAACGCGTTCGTGGTTACCTTCTACTGAACATGGTACGTCACGTATGGGGACGTTCACGGCAGAATTGTCGCAAATAGCGATTTCTTTCTTGGAATTTCGCCGCTGTTCGTCATATCGGCCCCGTACAATGAGCAACGTTATACCAATATTTCACATTCGAGGGAGGATGCCTTGGCACAGGAAGATGTTGCACCGATTCGCGTTGGATTGCTGGGTGCAGGTACCGTCGGCTCCCAGACCGCACGTCTGCTGGTGGAGCAGAAGGATGAACTCGCAGCGCGCATCGGCCGACCGATCGAACTGACCGGCGTCGCTTGCCTCGACCCCGCCGAAACCGACCCGTTCCCATGGATCGACAAGTCCGTGGTCACCACCGACACCATGAGCGTGGCCACTGGTTCGGACATCGTCATCGAGCTGATCGGCGGTACCGGCGTAGCCCGCAAGTTCGTGCTCGCCGCCATCGAATCCGGTGCTTCCGTGGTCACCGCCAACAAGGCTCTGCTCGCCAAGTACGGTCCGGAGATTTACGCGGCCGCCGAAGCCAAGGGCGTCGACATCTACTTCGAGGCCTCCGTAGGCGGTGCCATTCCGTTCCTCAAGCCGTTGCGCGAATCGCTGGTGGGCGACAAGGTGACGAGCATGCTCGGCATCGTCAACGGCACCACCAACTACATTCTCGACGAGATGACCACCAAGGGCCTCGACTTCGACGACGTGCTCAAGGACGCTCAGGCCAAGGGCTATGCCGAAGCCGACCCGACCGGCGACATCGAAGGCTATGACGCCGCCAACAAGGCCGCCATCATGGCCACCCTGGGCTTCCACACCAATGTGACCATTGACGACGTGTCCGTCGAAGGCATCACCAAGATCACCGCCGATGACATCGCCGCGGCCACCGCCGAAGACAAGGTCATCAAACTGCTGGCCGTCGTGGAGAATACCGAAGCCGGCGTTTCCGCGCGAGTGTATCCGGCGCTGATCTCCAACAACCATCCGCTGGCATCCGTTCACGGTTCCTTCAACGCCGTGTTCGTCAAGGCCGAGGCGGCCGACGACCTCATGTTCTACGGTCGTGGCGCGGGTGGCGCTCCGACCGCCTCCGCGGTGGTCGGCGACGTGGTCACCGAGGCGCGTCATATCGCGCAAGGCTGCACGGGCCCGGTCATTCCGCTGTATAACGACTTGAAGAAGGCGCCGATCGAAGCGTCCAAGGCCGAGTTCGCCGTACGTTTCGTGATTCACGACAATCCGGGCGTGCTCGCCGCCATCGCGGCCAAGTTCGCCGAGCATGGCGTGTCCATCAACGGTGTGAATCAGGATCTGAAGCCCACTCTCAAGGATCCGGGCTATGACGGCGAGCTGCAGCAGCTGCGTCTGGTCACGCATATGACCGACGAGCTCACCCTGCGCAAGACCGTCGAGGATGTGTGCGAGCTCGATTGCGTGGTCGGCGAGCCGTCGATTCTGCGCGTATTGAACTGATTGCGGTGCGGGGCCCACGATTGCAGGCAAGGCAAACGTGGGCCCCGACTTCGATGATGATTGCGTGCCGTGATTTGACCGTTGTACCGGTTCGGGTATACGGTGCATGATTTGTAATGAAGATGTGACGAAGGACGACGAGACATGACTCCAGTTACTCGCAAGGTGCGTGTAAGCGTTCCGGCCACCAGCGCCAACCTCGGCTCCGGCTTCGATACGGTCGGACTGGCCCTGGACTACCACGACGAACTTGAATTCACGTTGTGCACCGACCCGGTGAACACCGCGGCGCAGGTGATGATCGAAGGCGAGGGCGCCGACACCCTGCCGCGCGACGAAACCCACTTGGTGGTCTCCACCTTCCGCCGTGCATGCCAGACCTTCGGACTGGGGCGCGTGGGCTTCATCCTTCAGGCGAACAACCGCATTCCGCAGGCACGGGGCATGGGATCCTCCGCCGAAGCCATCGTGGCCGGCATCGCCGCAGCGGCCGCTTTCGCGCAGGATGACGAACTCAATCGTGACGCCGTGTTCGAGCTGGCCGCCGCCATCGAAGGCCATCCCGACAATGTGGCGCCGGCCGTGTACGGAGGCCTGACCATGTCGTGGGATATGGAGACCGCGGAAGGTGTCGGCTCCGTGCCGATTCCGGGCGGTGATCCGCTCCACAATGGCTTCCACACCATCAACTACCGTGTGGCCGATGACCTGACCGCCGCCGTGTTCGTTCCGGATTACGAGCTGTCCACCGAAAAGGCCCGTCAGGCCCTGCCGGGCAAGGTCGCCTTCAAGGATGCCGTGCACAATGTGTCCCGTGTGAGCCTGTTGCCGGCCGCCATGAATCCGGGCATGCTCGCCCTTGGCCAGAAGAAGAACGCCAATGCGTTGCTGTATGCCGCCACGCAGGATCGATTGCACCAACCGTATCGTGCATCGCTGATGGAACCGTCCTGGGCCCTGATCGAGAAGATGCGCTCCTACGGGTTCGCCTCCACCGTTTCCGGCGCCGGACCGTGCGTGTTGGTGCTGCATCATGGCGACGCCCGCGAGGAACTCGAACGGATTGCGGCGGAAGAGCTTTCCTCCGGCCATTGGCGCGTGCTGCATCTCGGCGTCGACACCAAGGGCGTGCAGGTGGAGCGCGCATGAGTACTTCCATTCCGCTGATTCTCGCCTCGAAATCCAAGCCACGTCGCGACGTGCTGTTCTCAGCCGGCATCTGCCCGACCATCCGCGTTTCGAACGTCGACGAGCCGGCTGCGCTGGAACGTGCCGCCGCCGAAGCCGGGGTTCGCGTCGCCGATCTGTCAGTCGAGCGGCGAGTGATGATTCTGGCTTCCGCCAAGGCCGAGGCCGTACATGAGGCGTACCGTAACGTCGCGGCGACCGCAGCCGCCGCTTCGGGCGAGAGGATCATCGGATATCCGCTGAAGTCCCGTGAGATTGCGGGGGATACGGCCGTCGCCGGTTTTGAGACCGGATCCGCGGCCGATGTCGTTACGTTGCGACCGGAAGTCGTGCAGGATTCCGACGATGTGCAGACCCGTGATTTTTCCGATGTCGCCATTCCGACCGTCACCGAGCCGATCACCGATGCGGTCGAAGGTCAGCCGGGACTTACCCGCGCCACCGTCGGCCCGCTGATTCTCGGTTGTGACTCCATGTTTCTGCTTGATGGCGAATGCTATGGCAAGCCGCACAGCGAAGCCGTCGCTCGTGAGCGGTTGCGCGCCATGCGAGGCACCACCGGCGAACTGTGGACCGGCCACTGCCTGATTGATTTCGCCACTGGTCGCATGGTCCGTGGCGCGAGTAAGGCCACATTGCATTTCTGCGAATATTCCGACCTTGACATCGAGCGTTACATTGCCACCGGTGAGCCGCTGGAGGTTGCCGGATCCTTTACGCTGGAAGGTTTCGGTGGCGCGTTCATCGATTCCATCGAGGGCGATCCACACGGCATCATCGGATTGAGCCTGCCGTTGGTGCGCCGACTGGCGGCCGGACTGGGTGTGGAATGGACCGATCTGTGGAATGTGACGCGTGAGGACCAGTATCCGCGCGTGACTCATGATGCGAAAACGGGAGCGGCGAAACCGTTGCCGCCCAAAGAAAATGTGCATCAGCCTGGCGACGGCTGGGTGGACTGCGCCTGCGGACGTAAGCATTGGGGCATCAACGGCGCTTCCGGCGTGCTGCTGGCCCGACGCGATGAAGAGACCGGCAAGGTGACGCATATCGTCATGCAGCATCGTGCGGTCTGGAGCGCGGAAGGCGGCACGTGGGGCATTCCGGGAGGCGCCACCGCCGACGGCGAGAGCCCGATCGAAGGTGCGTTGCGGGAATCCTACGAGGAAGCCAACATCACTCCGGAAGACATTGAAGTGGTCGGCTCCTACCGTGAGGATCACGGACCGTGGGCATATACCACCGTCTTCGCCTTCGAGAAGCCCGGGCATCATGTGCTTCCGGCCGCGAATGACGACGAAAGCATGGAAGTCGAATGGGTTCCGATCGACGAGGTCCCCAATCGCAGGCTCCTGACCGCCATGCGTACCGACTGGCCGAATTTTGCGGCTCGACTTGCCCGTCTGGCAGCTCGGTAAGTAAGTTCGCCGGTGGTTGCCGGCATGCACGAATGCTGCACTAAGTGAACGCGAGAGAACGCCTGTTAGCGCTAACTGAAGTTGCGTGTAGAATGGTCGAAGGCAACAATGGTCGCGTGTGGAGGGCAATGAGGCATGGCAGTCAGGCGTAAAACGGCGAACAAGCGTCCTTCCATGTTCGAGGTCGCCAAGCTTGCCGGAGTGAGTCATCAGACGGTGTCGCGCGTCATCAATCATTCGCCTGATGTGTCGGACGCCACGCGGGAGAGAGTGCAGAAGGCCATCGACGAACTTGGCTATCGACCGAGCAATTCCGCGCGCGCTCTGGCTTCGCGCCGCTCGCGCACCATCGGATTGATTGCCGGCGGCCAGCGTTTCTATGGTCCGATTTCCGCGATTTCCGCCATCGAGTCCATGGCTCGGTCGCATGGTTTGTTCATGTCGGTGAGCATGGTGCACGAGGCGTTGTGTACGCAAGGTGATTTTGACGATTTATGCCGCACCTTCGACGAACAGAACGTGGACGCGTTCATTTTCCTGACGCCGACCGATGTGATGTTCTCCGCCGCATGCCGTGCGCAGATTTCGCAGCCGCGTGTGATCGTCACTTCCACTCACGGAGGCGTAAGCGTGCAGGACGGTTTGCGGCTGATGACGTCCGCCGACCGCCGTCATGTTTCCGTGGTGGGCGTGGATCAGTGGGGTGCTATGGCTGACGTGATGCGAATGGTCAGCGAATATGGCCACCGTTCGGTGTTGTATTTCGCCGGTCCGAAGGAATGGCGGGATGCGGCGACCCGTTTGCTCGCTTGGAACAAGCTATGCGGGGCGAACGCGATCAGTTCCGTGACCGTGCAATGTGAATCGTGGGATGCCACGGAAGCGTACGGCAAAATGAATCATGTGCTTGACAATATCGGACGCACCGGCGGTGAACTGCCGACCTGTGTGGTGTGTGCGAACGACAGCCAGTCCGTGGGCGTGGCTCGCGCGTTGCACGAGCACGGTGTGCGCATTCCGCAGGATGTCAGCGTCGTCGGTTTTGATGATATGCCGGCGATGGACAATATGTTCCCGCCCCTGACCACGATTCACCCGGACTTCGAACGACTTGGTACCGCAGCCATGCGTGAGGCGCTGTATCTGCTTGGGGAGGGCGACGAGAACTCGTTCTCCATCTCGCAGCATGGTGTGGGCCTTATCCCCGCCAAAGTCATGAATCGCAGTTCTTTGGGGCCTGTACGCCACCGCTGAGTTCCGTTACCCGTGACTCTTTGGCTTGTGGGTGTCCGAATCTTCAAATTCGGACACCCACAAGCCGTTTGTCGTTCCCTGGTTGTCCGATTTTGGTGAATCGGACGGATGAGTTTTGGTGAATCGGACGGATGAGGTCTGCCGAGGATGATTTGAATGTCCCCCGTTTCCTGGAATCAGGCGAATTGCATGGAGTGGCAGGACACGGCGGACTTGTGTGGTCGATGCTTTCCGTTTAGAATAGTGAGCGTTAACAGTGAGCGCTAACATTCGGTTGACAGAGTGGTTACGAGGCGCTCGGACGCAAGGAGTTTGGAACTATGTCGCAAGAGCCGGTTGCGTTGACCGCCGAGAAAATCCGCGCAGGCAAGACGAGCTTGGGCATCGAATTCGGATCTACCCGAATCAAGGCGGTGCTTATCGATGACGAATACCACACCATCGCCGCCGGCGATTACGGCTGGGCCAGCCATCTGGAAGACGGCCTGTGGAGCTACACCCAGGAGGAGATCTGGACGGGCCTGCAGACCGCATACGCCAAGATGGCCGGCGACGTGGAAACCGCTTACGGCGAGAAACTGACCCATGTGGGGCACATCGGCTTCTCCGCCATGATGCACGGCTACCTCGCCTTTGACGAGAACGGCGAGCTGCTTGTCCCATTCCGCACCTGGCAGAACACCAACACATCCGAAGCTCATGAGAAGCTCTCGGAACTCTTCCAATACAACATTCCGGAACGCTGGTCCATCGCCCACCTCTACCAGTCCGTGCTCAACAAGGAGGAGCACGTCGGCAAGGTGGCCTATTTCACCACGCTCGCTGGCTATGTGCACTGGAAGCTCACCGGTAGGAAGGTGCTCGGCGTGGGAGATGCCTCCGGCATGTTCCCCATCGACCCGACCACTCACACCTACGAAACCGCGTTCATCGACAAGTTCGATGCGCTGCCGGAAGTCGCGGCCCAGCCATGGAAGCTTGAAGACCTACTTCCCGAACCGCTGGTGGCCGGTGCTCCGGCAGGCGAACTCACCGCCGAAGGCGCCAAGCTGCTCGACCCGACCGGCACCCTCCAGCCGGGCATCACCCTCGCCCCGCCTGAAGGTGACGCCGGCACCGGAATGGTGGCCACCAATTCCGTGCGCGTGCGCACCGGCAACGTTTCCGCCGGCACTTCGATCTTCGCCATGGTGGTGCTCGAACACAAGCTGGCACGACTGCATCCGGAAGTGGATCTCGTCACCACTCCGGCCGGTGATTTGGCCGGTATGAGCCACGCCAACAACTTCACCTCCGATCTCAATGCATGGGTCGGACTGTTCGGCCAGTTCGCGGCTGCCATCGGACAGCCGGTCGACGCCGGCACGCTGTATGGCATGCTCTTCCGTTCCGCGATTGCGGATGACGTCGACTCCAATTGCGGAGGACTCATCAACTATCCGTTCCGCTCCGGCGAATTCCTGGCCGGCCTGTCGGAAGGCCGACCGTTGTTCGCCCGCGGTCCGGAAGCTCGGATGAGCCTTGGCAATTTCATGCGGGCCCAACTGTTCGGCGCATTCTCGCCGGTGAAGATCGGCATGGACGTCATGACCAAGGACGAAGGCGTCGCAGTCGATTCACTCGTCGGGCATGGTGGCATCTTCACCACGCCGAAGGTCGCGCAGAAAATCCTCGCGGCCGCGTTCGACACTCCGATCAAGGTCATGGCCACCGCCGCTGAAGGCGGAGCGTGGGGTATGGCCGTGCTCGCCGACTACCTGTGGCATGCCGACCAGCCGCTTGACGAATACCTCGATTCGCGCGTCTTCTCGGACGCGGTCTCCACCACGGAAGAGCCGGACGCCGACGACGTGGCCGGTTTCGAGGAATTCTTCGACCGCTTCCGCAAGGGACTGCCGATGGAGCACGCCGCAATCGCAAGCATCCCTCTGGAAACCAAATAATCGTAAATCAAATCAAGACCCGACGAAAGGAAAACACATCATGGCAACTCTGGCTGATTACGGCCCCGAGGCCCGCGCCGAAGTCAAGCAGGTGCGCGAAGTCGTCGCAACCCTGCACGAGCAGTTGATCAAGTGGAATCTGGTCGTATGGACGGCCGGCAACGTGTCCCAGCGTCTGCACACCGCCGACCTGATGGTCATCAAACCGTCCGGCCTACGCTACGAGTACCTGACTCCGTCGAGCATGGTCGTGTGCGACCTCGACGGCAACGTGGTCGACGGCTCCGAGTCGCCGAGCTCCGACACCGCTTCCCATGCCTACATCTACCGTCACATGCCCGACGTGTATGGTGTGGTGCACACCCACTCCACCTACGCGACCGCATGGGCGGCGACCGGCCAGAACATTCCGTGCGGCCTGACCATGATGGGTGACGAGTTCGGCGGGCCGGTACCGGTCGGACCGTTCCGACTGATCGGTTCCGAGGCCATTGGCGAGGGCGTGGTGGAGACCCTGAAGAAGTATCCGAAGTCTCCGGCCGTGCTCATGCAGAATCATGGCCCGTTCACCATCGGCAAGGATGCTGAAGGCGCCGTCAAGGCCGCTGCCATGACCGAGGAGGCGGCTCACACCATGTGGGCAGCCAAGCAGCTGGGCGACATCATCCCGATTCCGCAGGAGGACATCGACAAGCTGAACGACCGCTACCAGAACGTTTACGGACAGCACTGACGACGTTCCTTCGCCAGAGATGGCGGCGCAACATAATCGACAAAGCACAATCAACGATCGCAACAACAACGAAGTAAAGGAAACAACATGACAATGGAAAACCCGTTCGAAGGCAAGGAAGTCTGGTTCGGCGTCGGCTCCCAGGATCTTTATGGCGAAGAAGCCCTGCGCCAGGTGGCCGAACAGTCCGGCGAAATCGTCGACGCGCTCAACGCCACCGGCAAGATTCCGGTCAAGATCGTGCTGAAGCCCACCCTGAAGTCCTCCGACGGCGTCAAGGCATTCATGGTCGAAGCTTCCGCAAATCCGAACGTCATCGGCGTGATCACCTGGTGCCACACCTTCTCTCCGGCCAAGATGTGGATTCGCGGCCTCGAAGTGCTCACCAAGCCGCTGCTGCAGCTCAACACCCAGCATCACTTCGAGATTCCGTGGGAAACCATCGACATGGACTTCATGAACCTGAACCAGGCCGCCCACGGCGATCGTGAGTTCGGTTACATCCTGACCCGTCTGGGCATCAATCGTAAGATCGTCGTCGGCCACTACACCGATCCGGAAGTCGCCGAGCAGATCGCCACCTGGACCCGCGCCTGTGCCGGCTGGGATGCCTCCAACAACATGAAGGTCATGCGCTGGGGCGACAACATGCGTAACGTGGCTGTCACCGAAGGCGACAAGACCGAAGCCGAGCGCGTGTTCGGCGCCTCCATCAACACTTGGGCCGTCAACGAACTGTGCGCCGCCTACGACACCGTCAAGGACGATCAGGTCAAGGAGATCATCGAAGACTACAAGGCCAAGTACGACGTCGATCCGGAACTGCTTGACGCCAAGTACGACTCCCTGTTCATCGCGGCCAAGGAAGAGGCCGCCATGGTCAACATGATGCGTGCCAACGGCTGCACCGCCGGCGTCGACAACTTCGAGGACCTCGGCTCCCTGCCGCAGCTGCCGGGCGTCGGCCCGCAGCGCTTCCCATCCGAATACGGTTTCGGCTTCTCCGCCGAGGGCGATTGGAAGACCGCCGTGCTCGTGCGTATCGGCGCCGTGATGGGGTATGGCCTTGACGGTGGCGCGTCCCTCATGGAGGACTACTCCTACAACTTCGTGCCGGGCCGTGAGAAGATCATGGGCTCCCACATGCTTGAAACCTCTCCGTCCATTGGCACCATCGCCAAGCCGAAACTGGAGATTCATCCGCTCGGCATCGGTGGCAAGGCCGATCCGGTGCGTCTGGTCTTCACCGGCGCCCCGAAGAAGGATGCCGTGGTCGTGTCCATGTCTGATGTGCGCGAACGCTTCCGCCTGACCATGAACGTGGTCGACATCGTCGAGCCGGACGGTTCCCTCAAGGAGCTGCCGTGCGCCCGTGCCCTATGGGTTCCGCGTCCGAACCTGAAGACCTCCGCCGAGTGCTGGCTGCGCTCCGGTGCTTCGCACCACACCTGCATGACCACTTCCGTCGGCCGTGAGGCTTGGGAGGACTTAGCCCGCATTGCCGGCGTCGAGCTCGCCACCATTGACGAGAACACCACCGCCCGCGAATTCGAGCGTGATCTCGAGATCAGTGAGATGTACCACCGTCTCAACAATCGTCACTGAGTCGATGTGCCGTAAGCGTCGGCAGTCCGGGGCCATGCCCAATCTGCCGACGCTTACGGCACTCTAGGCGTCGGCAGACTGGGAGGTGCCTCAATCTACCGACACTGAGAGGGGCTGAGCGTCGGCAGATTGGGCAAGTGTCGCAAACTGCCGACACTCAGACATACTTAGGCGTCGGTGGATTGAGCGGATTCCCAATCCACCGACGCCTAAGTATGTGCGGCTGGTGAACGCAGGCTTCAGCGCTTGCCGTTGTAAAGCTGCTGGTCGATCACATCGGCGAAGATGCGGTTCACCGCCGGGCGCACCACCTTCAGCGACGGCGTCAGGCACTTGTTTCCCTGCGTGAATTGCGTGTCCAGAACCACGAATTTGCGAACGGATTCAGCACGTGACACCGTGGCGTTCGCCTTATCCACATACTGCTGAATTTCATCATGCACGGCAGCGGTGGTGGCTACGCGATTCAGCGGCGTATCCGCCGACAGACCGACGGTCGGCAACCACGCCGCCAGCCCCTCCGGATCCAACGTAACCAACGCCCCGATGAACGGACGATTGTCGCCGACGACCACCGCATGCTCCACGATCGGGCACTTCGCAATCTCCTGTTCCATTGGAATGGGGGAGACGTTCTTACCTCCGGCCGTAATGATGATGTCCTTCTTGCGGCCGGTGATCGTGATGCGCCCCTCATCGTCGATCGAGGCAAGGTCTCCGGTGCATAGCCATCCGTCCTCGGTGAACACTTCAGCGGTTTTGTCGGGTAGATTGTGGTAGCCCAGAAAGACGTTCGGGCCCTTCACCTGCAGCTCGCCGTCCGTGGAAATGCGTACGGACGAACCCGGTGCCGGCTGGCCGACGGTGCCGATCACGTTGTCGGTGACGCGGGTTGCGGCGAACGGTGCCGCGGTTTCCGTCATGCCGTAACCCTGAATCATCGGCAGGCCGATGCCGGCAAAGAAATGCGCCAACGATGCGTCCAGCGGAGCGCCGCCGCAGGCGACGTAACGAATCCTCGGTCCCAAAGCGCCACGGACGGTGCGGTACACGGAGGCCTCATACGACAGGTGTTGCGCAGTCTGCTTCATGGTCGGTTTCTCGCCGGCCTGCTCCATGCGCGACCAATCGCGTGCGGCTTCGGCGGCTTTGAAGAACAGGCGACCCTTCCAGCCGGTGCCGGCCTTGCGGGAAGCGGCGTTGTAGACCTTCTCGAACACGCGTGGCACGCCCAGAAGATAGGTCGGTTCGAAAGAACGTACGTCCGGAAGCAGCGTCTTGGTATCCGGCAGATAGCCGACGACGCCGTCATCGGAGGCGATCGAACAATATTGGATGAAACGTGCGAAACAGTGTGCCAACGGCAGGAACAGCAGCAGGCGCGGATGGTCGTCAGTGATCATCTCATGCAGGGCCATGCTTGCGGCACGCGTGATCGCAACGAAATTGCGATGAGAGAGTTCCGCGCCCTTCGGAGCTCCGGTGGAACCGGACGTGTATACGATGGTCGCCAGATCGTCGGCCTTCACCGCACCCATGCGCGCGGAAAGTTCTTCATCGGATATGGCCACGCCCATGCCTTCCAGCGCGCCCATGGCATTGGAATCAAGCATGAGAATGTGCTTCAATGAAGGGCAGTGGTCGATGACTGAATCAAGACGGTCGAATCGTTCGCGATTGTCCGCGATGGCCAGTTTCACTTCGGAATCGTTGAGAATGCGCTCGGCCTGTGCTGCGGAATCGGTATCGTAGATCGGTACGCTGACGGCGCCGATGGCGGCAAGCGCAAAATCGAGCACGCCCCATTCGTAACGGGTGGTAGAGAAGATGGTCACCGCGTCACCCTGTTTGACGCCAAAGGCGATCAGGCCTTTCGCGGCGGCGACCACGGCCTGGCGGAATTCTCCTGTGGTTACATTCGCCCATCGGCCTGGGCCGATTTTGCGGGCGGCGATTATCGTGTCTTCGCCGGTGCGCTCAATGCGCTCCGTGAGCAGGGAGTAGATGGATTCGTCGTCGCGTACCTCAGCGGATGTGCCTGGAGTCGTGTACTCGGTGAGCATGAAGTGTTCTCTTTTCTCGCGGGAATCGGCCGCGTAGCGGTGCGGTACTGCCGCGTAATCCTCTGCACAAGGGAGGTTTACCCCTTGAAACGCCTTGCATATCATACGTGGTAACGATATGAGTCTGCATTGTGAGAAGTGACAAGAACACTTCGATTCACTTTGTATGAACTGACAAATGAATTGAAATCGTCAAACACGGTGTTGCAATCGCGTGACAATCGTTCTGAAAAAGGATTGACATGGCGCCGACGTAAATCTGAATGGAATGGGAGCCGTCAGCAAGGGGGGTGTCGTCTGAACGGAATGCATCAGAATCTGCTGAAATGTTGTTGAATATCACCGTGTTATCCGTGTACACTCACGATTGACGCAATTACCCCTTGCGTCAAGGCTGCCTGCTCAATGGCGAACATCCAGCCTCTCTTGAGGCCGTGCGGGATTCCTGCCACTACCTCCTAACTTGCTATCTCGCCGCCGTGCGAGCACTCCGTCTCGTCTCCCGGCATTGCGCCAATGTGATGGCACTGAAAAATAGCCATTCCCAAATTCATGAACTATGGAGAGTTTCGTAGAGCGCTCGCATGGCAGCGAGATAGCAAGTTAGGGGGGTATGCGTGCCGGCGGTGACTGGCTCTAAGAAGAAGTCATTGTGCATTCGGCACGTGGTCTGTAGCCTGAGATGTAGATTTGCGTATGCCGCGTTTGCGACGTGAGGCTTATGAAAGAGGCGCGATGTTCGATAGACGACTGTTCTCCATGGCTCCCGGCGTCGGTCGGTTGGTGGCGGCGAAAGTGCTATGCCAGTGGATAGGCCTGCTCGCGAACGTCGTCTTTGTTTTCACGTTAGCGCACATGCTTGAGTACCTGCTGCTCGGCACGGAAATCACCGTACTCAATGGTCGGCTCAGTGGCTTCGCCGCCCATGTGGGTACTTCGACGTTTGCCGCTGGACTGCCGGGAGGGGCGATTGCGGCCTATGCGATCGTCATCGTCTTCGCCATGGTGGTCCGTTTCCTCATGCTGCGTTCCGCAGCCCACTTCGGCACCGAGGCTGCCGAACGGGTCAAACTTGCATTGCGTGAAAAACTGTTCAATAAGATGCTTGCACTCGGCCCCTCGTATTCGCAACGTGTGGGCACCGCCGACGTGGTGCAGTCCGCCGGCGAGGGCGTCGAGCAGATTCAAAGTTTCTTCGAACTGTTCCTGCCCCAGTTGTTCTATGCCGTATTGGCGCCGATTACGTTGTTCCTTGTTGTGGCACCGATCAATGTGCCGACCGCTGCGACGTTGCTCATCTGCGCGCCGCTCATCGTGTTGATCGTGGGACTGGTGGCGATGCGTGCCGCCCGCGTATTCAAACAATATTGGGGCAAGTACACTGACATGGGCTCCGCATTCCTTGATAATCTGCAGGGGTTGGAAACATTGAAGACCTTCGACGCCGACGCCAGCGCTGCGCAGGAGATGGACGAAAAGGCCGAGCAATTCCGCGTGATGACCATGAATGTACTGCAGATTCAGCTACGTTCGCTTACCGCGATGGACGTGGTCGCCTATGGTGGATCGGCAGCCGGCATCATCGTCGCAATCTGGCAATACATGGTTGGCGGACGGTATCCGGCCGGCATATACGATTGGCTGCCGAACTTTTTCCGTTTCGCCGACTTGGGATCGTTACCGCTCGCCGGAGTGCTGATTGTGATCCTCCTGTCCGCCGACTTCTTCATTCCGTTGCGACAGTTGGGTTCCTTCTTCCACGTCGCCATGAACGGCATGACGTCCACAAAACGTATTTTCGCTTTGTTGGACGCGCCCGAGCCGACCCGCGGCACGATCAGTCTACCCGTCTATGGCAATGGTGTCACCGTCGACTTCCGAGACGTCGCCTTCCGCTACGCCTCACCGTCCAATCCTCCGCAATCGGAAAACGCCGCACACGGCACGGCCAAAGGTGGTGCCCTTCAAGGTGCCTCCCTCACCGCAACCCCCGGCAATCTAGCCGTGATCGTAGGCTCTTCCGGTTCCGGCAAATCCACTGCAGCCAAGCTTCTCGCCGGCTCTCTAGTCGGGTATGAGGGCTCCATCGCTTTGTCTGTTTCGCCTTCGGCGATCTCGAACCCATCTGGCGGAGATGACGGGTCCATATGCGAATTGCGCGACTTGACCTGCGAATCATTGACCGGCAACGTCACCCTGGTCGGAGCCAATAGTCACCTGTTTGCCGGAACGTTGCGCGAGAATCTGCTGATGGCACGCCCCGACGCCGCCGACGGCGACCTGTGGAGCGCCCTTGATGCGGCGCGAATCGCGGAATTCGTACGGGCCGATCCACGGGGTCTCGATCTACGCATCGACCAAGGCGCGGCGAACCTATCGGGCGGTCAGCGTCAGCGCATCGCCATCGCTCGGGCGCTCCTGCGCGGTAGTGCCGTCTATGTGTTCGATGAGGCGACCAGTAGCGTCGACATGGAAAGCGAGACCTTGATCCTGCAGACGATTCGTGAACTTGCCGGCAGTGGCAGGACCGTCATCATGGTCACGCATCGCATGGCCAATGCGGTCGATGCGGATCAAGTGGCGGTGTTCGAAAACGGCAGAACCGTGGAAACCGGCACGCACGCCGAGCTCATGGCGGCCGACGGCGTGTATGCCAAGCTGTTTCGCGCTCAGGACAGTGTGGAACGAGTCGGAAAGCGAAATGAGGCGGGTTATGGAATGTCCGCTCAGGAGCCCCGGATGTCCGATTCCGCCGAATCTGACACGAACGAAACTGCGGAGGCGAACCCCGACCTCGCAAGTCGCGAGCCGCAAGTCCAGGTACCTTCCGCTAATGGTGCCATGTCCGATTGGCGGCTTGTGAGGCGACTTCTGCATGAGGTCGGCCCTCTGCGCAAATGCATGATCATCGCTTGCACCTGCGGCACACTTGGCCATCTCGCGGCCACTTTCCTACCGGTTTTCGGCGTGGCTGCGGCATTCGCTGCGATCAATCTGCCAATCTGGCATATGAATCTGACCGCTGCGATCGCGGCCATGATCGTCTGCGCGCTGATCCGTGGCGGTATGCGCTACGCCGAACAGTACATGAACCATAATGTGGCTTTCCGCCTGCTTGCGCTGTTCCGCACCAAGGCGTTCTCCGCATTGCGTCGCCTTGCGCCCGCCAAGCTCGCAGGCAAAGGCAAGGGCGACCTGATCGCGCTGGTCACCACCGACGTGGAATTGCTTGAGATTTTCTTCGCTCACACCATTTCTCCGGTCGTAATCGCCGTTGCGACCACCGTCATCTATGCCATCGCATTGCTTGCGCTGAGCCCGATCTTCGCCATCCTGCTGATTGTGGCTCATCTCATGGTCGGTGTCGTGCTGCCGAAACTGTTCGCGCTCGCAGTGCGCGGCCTGGGTTCCGGGATTCGCGGGGAATCTGCCGCACTTGATGATGAGATGCTTGATGACATGAGTGGTCTCGACGAGATCATCCGTTTTGGCCAGGGTGAATCGCGACTTGCCGGTATTGTTGCCCGCACTCGTTCCCTGTGGTCGCATCGTGCTCGTTTGAGTGCGCGCAATGGCGATTTTGCGGGACTTGGCGCGGTGCTGGTGATGTTGTTCACCGTGTTGGCAGTTTTCCTGGCGATGGTCATGCCGAATTTCGCGGCGTATGTCGGCCCGGATGCCGTCATGCCGATTGTCGTGCGACTGACCGTACCGCAGCTTGTCGCCGCGTTCGTGCTGGTTGCCAGTTCGTTTGGTCCGACGCTTGCGTTGAGCGCGCTGCCTGCGAACCTGACGCAGACTTTCGCTTCGGCGCGTCGCCTGTTCTCGTTGATGGACGAAGCTCCTGCCGTGGTCGAGACCGGCTCCGCGCATCCGGAATACCATGGCATGACTGTACGTGACGTAACGTTCGGATATGGGTTGGCGGATTCCTCGACTCCCGTTCTCTCACACGTTTCGCTTGACGTGCCGGAGCATGGAATTCTTGGCGTTCAAGGCCCGTCCGGTCGAGGCAAGTCCACGTTGCTCAAGTTGCTCATGCGCTACTGGGATCCGCAGTCCGGCGTGGTCGAATTGTCTGGAATGCCGCTGCCTCGGGTCGATGCCGGCTGGCGTCGGCGGGTGCAGACCATGATGAGTCAGGAGACGTATCTGTTCGACGGCACGATTCGTGAGAATCTGATGATCGCACTGCCTCAGGGAGTGTGCGGAGACGATTCCGCCACCGGCAAGCCGTCCGTCGGTTCCGATGCCGACCGTGCGAATGCCGAATCCGAATCCGGCACAGGTGCCGTCGCTGACTCCGGACCGCAAGACGGTGCGGGTCTTGACCGCGTGCTTCGCGACGCGCTTGACAGGGCCTCCGCACTCGAATTGGTCGATTCGCTTCCGCAAGGTCTTGACACTCCGGTCGGCGAGCTTGGTGGCCGGCTGTCTGAGGGGGAGCGTCAGCGTATCGGACTCGCGCGCATGTTCCTTCGTCATGCCGATCTGGTGTTGTTCGACGAGCCGACCAGCCGTCTCGACGCCTATAACGAATCGGTGATCCTGCAGTCGATCAACGGTCTTGCGGAGCAGGGGAGCATGGTCGTACTCGTTTCGCATCGTGATTCCACCATGCGTATCGCCGATGCGATCGTGCACATGTAGGCGTCCGCAATGTGGTCGTATGGCAACCGTTGATTATTCGTTTTTCTGATATCGTGCGTAACCGACGATTCGAAAGTGTGATCGGCGGGTGAGGCAAGAAAATCGGGCGATATCGTATGATTGTCACCTGAATCGAAATCGCAGGGAATGGCGAGATGGTGAAAATGAGGTCAAAATTTAGTGAAACCAACTTTTTGAACCACTGTGATATTCAGTTTATGTAATTTGTTAATTACAAATCGTTAGTATCTGTATCGGGAGTAAGACTACCGACGAAAGGCTGGCGATGGCCAACAACAGAAATGAACTGAATAAGAATCTGGCGCAGATGCTCAAGGGCGGCGTGATCATGGACGTCACCACTCCGGAGCAGGCGAGGATCGCGCAGGATGCCGGCGCGTGCGCGGTGATGGCGCTCGAGCGCATCCCGGCTGACATCCGCGCCGCCGGTGGCGTCTCCCGCATGAGCGATCCGGCCATGATCAAAGGCATTCAGGAAGCCGTGTCCATTCCGGTCATGGCCAAGGTGCGCATCGGCCACATCGCCGAGGCGCGCATTCTGCAGGCCATCGAAATCGACTATATCGACGAATCCGAAGTGCTCAGCCCGGCCGACGACGTGTATCACATCGATAAGAATCAGTTCGATGTGCCATTCGTGTGCGGTGCGAAGAATCTGGGTGAAGCGTTGCGGCGTATCGCCGAGGGTGCATCCATGATCCGTACCAAGGGCGAACCGGGCACGGGCGACGTCATCCAGGCCGTACGCCATATGCGCACCATGAACAAGCAGATTCGCGAGCTCGTCTCCCTGCGCGACGACGAGGTGTACGAGGCGGCCAAGCAGCTGGCCGTGCCGTATGACCTGGCCAAGTATGTGCATGACAACGGCCGCCTGCCGGTCGTCAACTTCGCCGCCGGCGGCGTCGCGACCCCGGCTGACGCGGCCCTCATGATGGAGCTTGGCGCGGAAGGTGTGTTCGTGGGCTCCGGCATCTTCAAGTCCGGCGACCCGGCCAAGCGCGCCGCCGCCATCGTGCAGGCCACCGCCAACTGGCAGGATGCCGACCTGCTTGCGCGCCTGTCCGAGAATCTCGGCGAGGCCATGGTCGGCATCAATGAGGACGAGATCGAGACCATCATGGCCGCCAGGGGTGAGTGATTTCTCGCCCTTATCGTTTTGACATGTCGTTCTGACGGGGCGCATGCCGGCCTCGTCGTTCCGGATGGGTGCGCCCATCATGCTGAACAAACGCGGCGAGCCGGGAATCATAGGATTCTCGGCTCCCGCTTGCCGTCGCATAAGGAGATCCGATGGTTGTAGCCGTTGAGTATATCGCAAAGGAAGAGTCGGCCGATGTGGCCGCAGGTGCCGAATCCGCCCGTCACGGCGTGACCGGCATTCTCGCAGTGCAGGGTGCATTCGCCGAGCATGCCGCCATGCTGGACCGTCTTGGCGCCCCGTGGAAGCTGCTGCGTGCCGTCGAGGATTTCGATGACTCCATCGACCGTGTAATCCTGCCGGGTGGTGAAAGCACCACGCAGGGCAAGCTTTTGCGGTCGACCGGTCTGTTTGATCCGATTGCGGCGCATATCGCCGCGGGCAAGCCGGTGTTCGGCACCTGCGCAGGCATGATTCTGCTGGCGCGACGGCTGGATAATGATTCGAACGTCTACTTCGGTGCGCTTGACGCCATCGTGCGCCGTAACGCTTATGGGCGTCAGCTCGGTTCCTTTGCCGCCACTGCCGACTTTGGCTCCGTTTCCGGCGAAGATGCCGTCGTGGTCGCACCGGGCGAGCATGTTCCCCAAGGCGTCTCGTCCGATGTCATACTCAAGGATGTTCCGCTGGTGTTCATCCGTGGGCCGTTCGTGGCCGAAGTCGGTTCGGCGGCGACGGTCGAGACCGAGGTGAACGGCAATGTGGTCGGCCTGCGTCAAGGCAACATGCTCGCCACGGCCTTCCATCCCGAGCTTACCGACGATACCCGCATTCACGAGCTTTTCCTGAGTTTGTAGCGAAACCGACCGTATGCTTGGGCCTTCACTTCCGGTTGCTCGATCGGGGTGAGGGCTTGCATACGGAGGATTGCCGGGGTTGATTTCAGATGGAGGGGAAATCTTCGGATTGATGCCCCCTAATATTTAACTTCGGATTTATCCCTGGTGCACGCTCTGCCGGCGAATCGGTTTTTAGGGGATTGTGCGCTGTCGGACGCGCCGTGTTGGAATGATGTTTCCTTGATTGATGAATTCTAAGTATGAGAGCTTGCTTAGGGTGGGGCTGAAATCTTCGGTCGGTCAGGTGCTCGAGGATACGACTGTAGGAAAGTCGTCTGTTGCGAAGTGATTGCGAAACGCCTGGAAAATCAAGAGTCAATCGATTGACTAACGGATATCGGAAAGGGGATGTTCGACTGGATTTGACATGTTGATACAGCTGTGTATCATAAGAGTCAATGATACACAGCTGTATCAGGAAGGAAACAGAGTCAAACAGAGGCAATCCCAAGGCTGTCCGTGAGAGGGCGTACCGACTGTCATCATCATTGGTACAGCGGTATATCAAAACGGGCGGCAGAGTGGGATGAGGCTCCTGATCGTATCGGACGAAGACGGTCTGATGCTGGCTCTCGAAGGAGGAAACATGCGTAACTCTCAGAAGGTTCTTGCGGCTCTGACCGCGGTGATGACCCTCACCGGTCTGGCCGCTTGCGGCAATGCAAACGCCAGCAATGGCAACGCCGGTGACGCCGACAAGGCGGAACTCGTGTTCTGGGGCTGGGATACCGGCCATACCATGAGCGACCTCATCAAAGACTTCCAGAAGGCAAATCCCGGCATTACCGTGAAGTTCAACAACACCGGCACCGCATCTGACACGCAGACCGCACTGAGCAATGCCATCGCGGCGGGGAAGGGCGCCCCCGACGTGGTCATGCTCGAGGACCCGACCGTCACGCAATTTGCGGTAACCGGAGATTTGGCGGATCTGAGCCAATTCGATGCCGATAAGCTCGCCGACGATTTCTCCGCCGGTCCATGGAACAAGCTGCAGTACGGCGGCAAGCCGTACGCGCTGCCAATCGATTCCGGTCCGGAAATGTTCTTCTATAACGATGCGGTATTCAAGAAGGCCGGTGTCGATGGCACTCAAATCAAGACCTGGGACGACTACTACGAGGCGGCCAAGAAGGTCAGGGCCATCGGCTCCTACATGACCAACAATTCCGGCTCCAGCATGGAATACCAGCCCTTCACCGCGCAAGCCTGGCAGGCCGGCGCCCAGCCTTGGAAGGTCGACGGCGAAAACCTCACCATTGACATGACCAAGGATTCCGGCATGAAGAAGTACATCGAGTTCCAGCAGAAGCTCATCGACGAAGACCTTATCGACACCAAGACCGCCAACTGGTCCGACGACTGGAACCGTGAGCTCAACGACGGCACCATCGCCTCGCTGACCATCGGAGGCTGGATGCCGATCAATCTTATGAACGGCGCTCCTGACCAGGCCGGCAACTGGCGCGTGGCCCAGCTGCCGCAGTGGGAGGAAGGCGAAGAGGCCTCCGCCGAGGATGGTGGCTCTGCGCTCGCCGTCGTCTCCCAGTCCAAGCAGCAGGCCGCCGCCTACAAGTTCGTGGAATACCTGACCCACGGCGAGGGCGCCAAGACCATGGCCGACACCGGTACTTTCCCGAGCCTCAAGAGCATTCTCACCTCCGAGGACTTCACCGACCCGACCACCGAGGCCAACAAGAAGGTCAACGATTACTTCGGCGGCCAGAATGTGAACGAGGTGCTTTCCGAAGCCGCCCAGCGTAAGGTCTCCGAGTTCTCCTACCTACCGTACAATCCGTTTGCGCAGTCATCTTTCGGCGATCAGATTTCCAAGGCGTACAACAAGGAGATCACCTTGAAGGAAGCCTTCGCCAACTACGGCAAGGCGCTCGCGGAACATGGCACCCAGCAGGGCTACACCGTCACCAATAAGGGTTGAGTTCCGGTCCGGTATTTGCCGGCCGTCCATACTTCCAACCGCATAACCAAGCACAGGGTAAGGCAAGGCGGGGAGACGTCCCGTGCGGATCCTCGCCTTCCGTATGCCCGAATCGCAACCATCTGCGATTGAACGGCCGACGAAGCGGTTGGCGTCAGCAGTTGCAGCGCAACAGAAAGAAGCAATCATGACCCAAGCAACAGCAAACGTTCCGACGCAGTTGCATACACCTCCCGACCAGGTCCGTGTCAATAGGCATCATGCGGATTGGCGTGGTTGGAAGTTCATGTGGCCGTTCGCGTTGGTGTTCGTGTTCGTGTTCGTCATCCCGATCATGTACGCGGTGTACATCAGTTTCTTCCAGAACAGGATGATCGGGGGCACGCGGTTCGTGGGATTCGACAATTACGTCCGTCTGCTGCACGACCGGCAGTTCTGGAGCGCGGTGGGCCGGGTGGCGCTGTTCACGGTGGTGCAGGTGCCGGTCATGCTGTTCCTGGCCGCGGCGATGGCGTTGGCCCTGGATTCCATGAAATTGCACGGCACCAGGTTCTTCCGTATCTCCACGTTCCTGCCGTACGCGGTGCCGGCCGTGGTCTCCACGCTGATCTGGGGGTTCATGTACGGCGCGAAGTACGGGCTGGTGGGCTCGTTCAACGGCTTCTTCGGCACGCATCTGGACGTGCTGGCCCCGGGCGTGCTGCTCGCCTCGATCGGCAACATCGTGACCTGGGAGTTCACGGGCTACAACATGCTGATCTTCTACAGTTCGCTGTCCACGATCCCGCATTCGCTGTACGAGGCCGCGTCGATCGACGGCGCGAGCGAATGGCAGATCGTCAGGTCCATCAAGCTGCCCGAGCTGCGCGGCAGCCTGGCGATCACGGTGATCTTCTCGATCATCGGCTCGTTCCAGCTGTTCAACGAGCCGAGCATCATGCAGAACATGGTGCCGGGCAACGCGATCGGCACGTACTACACGCCGAACATGTACGCGTACAACCTGAGCTTCGCGGGCAACCAGAGCAACTACGCGGCCGCCCTGGCGATCACGATGGCGGTGATCACGATGGCGATCGCGTACGCGGTGCAGCTCAGGAGCATGAAAGAGCAGATGAGGTAGGCGCGCGGGCGCGTCGCCTCACGGGCAAGAGGATTCAAGGAGCATCAAGATGAGCAATGCAAGCAGCGCCGCCGCGGCGGGTCCGAAGGGGCGGGAGAAGGCCGCCAGGAAGGCGGAGAGGGAACGCCGCAGGCGTGTGGCCAGGGACGAGAGGGCGGAGCGGGCGAGGGCCGCGAGGTCGGGGTTCGCGAACGTCGCGAATCCCAGGCGCAGCGCCCTGCTGACCCTGGTATGCGCGGTCTTCGCCGTCTACTGCCTGTTCCCGTTCTTCTATCTGCTGGTCAACGCGACCAAGACGCAGGCGGACTTCACGTCGACCTTCGGTCTGGGGTTCGGCAAGACGTTCGCCCTGTGGGACAACGTCGTCACCGTGTTCACCTATGACGGCGGGATCTTCGGACGCTGGTTCCTCAACACCGTCCTGTACGTGGTGGCCGGCGCGGGAGGGGCCACGCTGCTGGCGATCATGGGCGGCTACGGTCTGGCGAAGTTCCGTTTCCCGGGGCGCAGGGCCGTGTTCGTGGTGGTCATCGGCGCGATCAGCGTGCCGGGCATCGCGTTGGCGGTGCCGCAGTTCCTGCTGTTCGCCAAGCTGAACCTGACGAACACGCCGTGGGCCATGGTCATCCCGAGCCTGGTGTCCACGTTCGGCCTGTACCTGATGTGGATCTTCTCGGACCAGGCCGTGCCGACCGAGCTGCTCGAGGCGGCGCGCGTGGACGGGGCGGGCGAGTTCCGTACGTTCTTCCAGGTGTCGCTGCCCTTGCTGGCGCCGGGCATCGTGACCACGGCCCTGTTCGCGATCGTGGCGACGTGGAACAACTATTTCCTGCCGTTGATCATGCTCAAGGATTCGGATTGGTATCCGCTCACGATCGGGTTGAACCAGTGGAAGGACCAGGCCTCCACGGCGGGCGGGCAGGCGATCCAGAACCTGGTGATCACGGGTTCGTTGGTCACGATCGTGCCGTTGGTGATCGCGTTCCTGTGTTTGCAGAGGTATTGGCAGTCCGGCCTGTCCGCCGGCGCAGTCAAGGAATGAGCTGGGGCGGGCCGCGCCTGGCGGAGACGTGGCTCGCCATGCTGTGCGAAATATCGATTTAGAAAGCGTTGCTACACCGTTGTATCATGTGGGATATCAAAGAATCGGAAGCGGCAAACGCATCTTTCAGGAGGCTTAAATGACGACAAGAAGAACCTTTTCTTGGCCGAGACTGCTGACTCGCAATGGCGGTGGCATAGCGTTCGGTGGCGACTATAATCCTGACCAATGGTCTGAGGAAATCTGGGACGACGACATCCGCCTGATGAAGCAGGCCGGTGTCAACACCGTGGCCCTGGCGATTTTTAGCTGGGATCGCATCCAGCCTACCGAGGATCGCTGGAACTTCGGCTGGCTCGACCGCATCATCGACAAGCTCGGCAAAGCGGGCATCGCGGTCGATCTTGCTTCCGCCACCGCCACCGCTCCGCTTTGGCTGTACGAAAGCCATCCGGAGGTCCTTCCGCGAGACAAATACGGCCATCAGGTCAACGCCGGCTCGCGTCAGTCGTGGAGCCCGACCAGCCCGGTATTCAAAACATATGCGCTTACCATGTGTCGTAAACTCGCCGAACGCTATGGCGACAATCCATATGTGACGGCTTGGCACATGGGCAACGAATATGGCTGGAACAACCGCGAAGACTACTCCGACAACGCCCTGGCCGCCTTCCGCAAGTGGTGTGAGCGCAAATACGGCACCATCGACGCGCTCAACGCGGCTTGGGGCACCACCTTCTGGGGGCAGGAGATGAACGGCTTCGACGAAGTGCTCATCCCGCGCTTCATGGGCACCGACAGCATGGTCAATCCCGGACAGAAACTGGATTTCGAGCGATTCGGCAACGATATGCTGCTCGACTTCTACAAGGCCGAGCGTGACGCCATCGCCGAAATCTGCCCCGACAAGCCATTCACCACGAACTTCATGGTCTCCACCGACCAGTGCTGCATGGACTATGCCGATTGGGCCGAAGAAGTGGATTTCGTCTCCAACGATCATTACTTCCATGAAGGCGAATCGCATCTTGACGAACTCGCCTGCTCTGACGCGCTCATGGATTCGTTGGCGCTCGGCAAGCCATGGTATGTGATGGAACACTCCACCTCGGCGGTACAGTGGAAGCCGCTCAATATCCGCAAACGTAAGGGTGAAATCGTGCGCGACTCCCTTGCGCACGTGGCCATGGGCGCCGACGCCATCAACTTTTTCCAATGGCGGGCTTCCGCATTCGGATCGGAGGCCTTCCACTCCGCCATGCTGCCACACGCCGGTGAAGACACCAGGGTGTTCCGTCAGGTGTGCGAACTCGGGTCGGTGCTCAAGGATTTGAGCGCCGCAGGCATGCAGGGAAGCACGCTCGAACGTTCCGATACGGCGATTCTGTTCAGTGCCGAATCCGAATGGGCCACACGCAGTGAAACCCTGCCGAGCATGAAACTCAACCATTGGCATGACGTGCGTGACTGGTATCGCGCGTTTCTGGACGCAGGGCAGCGGGCCGACGTAGTGCCGCTCAAGTACGATTGGAGCGCATATTCCGTGGTGGTGCTGCCGAGCGTGCTGATGCTGAGCGCCGCCGATACGCAACGGCTTGCCGACTTTACGGCCGCCGGCGGTCAGGTGGTGATTGGCTATGCGACCGGCCTGATCGACGAGCATTTCCACACTTGGCTCGGCGGATATCCGGGTGCCGGTAATGGTTTGCTCCGCAAGATGCTTGGCATCCGTGGCGAAGAGTTCAACATTCTCGGATGCGAAGCGGAAGGTGAGCCATGTGAAATCGAATTGGGAGGCGGCATGGACGGTGCCGTGACCCGCCTGTGGCAGAACGATGTGAACGTGGAAGGCCCTGACACCGAAGTGCTCGCCACCTATTCGGGAAAGTCCGCGGACGAATGGGAATTGGACGGCACCGCCGCCATCACCCGTAACTCGTACGGTGCCGGCGCCGCCTATTTTGTGGGCTGCGACCTGAACGTGGCCGATCTGACCAGGTTCGTCCGCGCCAATCTCACTACTTCAGGTGGCGAAGACGATCCCCGATACGGCGACGTACTGCATACCGTGCGTAAATCCGCTGATGCGACCTTCGACTTCTACATGCCCCGCGGCAAGCAGGAGGTTACATTGCGTGGCATCGAAGGCGAACCGATCTGCCAATTCCACAGCGAGGCTGGTCCGGAAGGGCCGGGTTCCTACGTCATTCATCGCAATGGCATGCTGATTACCAGACGATAATCGAAATCAGTCGGCACGCCGGCATGATTCGAGGGCATCTCGCTTACATGTGGTGGATTACCGGTTTCTTTCGTCTTTATCCGTCCTATATATGGCAGGTGAATCGTGAATCTCGGAATCCGAGCCTTATCATGGCAACGGTAATATCTCGGTTTTCGTTGAATACCTGCTATACATAAGCCAGAAAACTGCGGAAGAACCGATACATCTGCCACATATAGGCCAAAAGGCAGGCAAGGAGCCCTGATATGAGCGAAACGAAGCAGGACAAGAAGCGCATCACACTGCGCGATGTGGCCGAAGAAGCCGGCGTTTCGCTGAAAACCGCCTCCAACGTGATCAACAACAGCGGTCGCATGACCGAAAGCACGCGAGAGAAAGTGCAAGGGGTTATCGATCGGCTTGGCTATCGTGTGAACGTGGCCGCCCGTAATCTCAATCGTGGCAATACGGGGTTCATCACGCTCGCCGTGCCAAGCCTCACCGCGCCATACCTGGCCGAATTAGCCAATCGCGTGATTGACGCGGCGCGACTGCACGACTACTCCGTTTACGTCACCACTTATGCGGAAGGCTCTGCCAGTGGCGCTCGTGCACTGCTCGAAGGCTTCAACACCACTGTGTCGGATGGCATGATTCTGTCCATTTCCGAAGTGGAGGATCTGTCTCCGGAAGATCTTGATGTTGACTATCCGCTTGTCTGTGTCGGTGCGCGGGACACGCATGGTAAGGCCGATCATGTGACTCCCGACGATGTGCAGGAAGCCAGGCAGGCGACGGAATACCTGTTCGACCGCGGTGCGATTCGAATTGCCGTGGTAGGTGCCAGAACCGCGCCTGAGGATCTGGATGGTTTGCACGATGCGGTGGAGGGCAATGCTCAGTTGCGTATGCGCGGCGTACTCGAGGCATGCGATGCGCGCGGCGTTGCCTTTGACTCGCGTCTGCTCGGCAACACCGGCCACGACTGGACCATCGGCTCCGGTGCCCGTGTGACGCAGTGGCTCATCGACTCCGGTGTGCCGTTTGATGGCATTGTCGCTTTCAATGATCAGCTGGCGTTGGGTGCCTTGTTCACTTTGGCGGCCAACGGTATCAGCGTGCCCGATCAGGTGCAGGTGATCGGTTTTGACAACATCGAAGAAGCCGCTTATTTCCAGCCACCGCTCACCACCATGGATTCCTGCCTTGATTGGACCGCCCCCACTGCGGTCAGTCGCATTATCGACCGCATCAACGGGCGTCATCTTGAGCCGGAACTGATCACCACCCAGTCGCGTGTTATTGCACGCGCCACCACCCGAGCATAAGGGTTGGTGATCGAAAGACTTCCATTCTTTGTGGTTCCTTCTGGGCCGGTGTGGTTCGATCTGGCCTAGGCCTGGTCCGGTGTTGTTCGATCCAGTTTGGTTTGGTTAGGTTAGGTCCGGCCTTGCTTGATTTGTCCTAGTTTGGTCTGTTCTGGTCCGGTCTGGCCTTGTCTGGTCCGTTTCGGTTCTGTCCGTCCTGCCAGCCACACACACCACAACCAAAGACACGTCCGTCAATCCAACAGTTCGACGACATCGCGTATCAGTCCGTCAGAAAAATAAGGGGAATTTCAAGCAACATCAAATCCCAATAATTCACATACTTATGCACAGTCAGAAGAGGCGGCATCGACTTATCCACAGCGACACGCTGAATATGCGTCCTTCGACCACAACCCTCGAATCGGCTGGACGGCGTACCATTCCTTGCCATAGCGTCGAAACATGAACGGCAACGAAACATACAAACCGATGCAACGAATCGCGCTTTCGCAGATGCAGCGGCAAGCGCTACGTGACTGCAAGGCCATTGGGGTGCAGCATCCCGTCAGTCACGAGACGGCACTCGCAATATGGGGTATTGAGCAACCTTCCGGCAGTGGCTATCGACGCTCACGAACCGCGCGGACTGATCATGCCGAGATTGCAGGAGGGCCTGCCTACGGATACCCTGAATCTCCGTCTTCTGATTATGGCTATGCAGAAGATTATGCATCCACCGAAAAGTGGAATGATTCGACCAACACCGTGTCGGATAATTCGTTGATACATGTTGTGCTGAACAATCGCAACGATCGCAGAGCGCGTAAGCATGTTCGCATGCATGTGTGGAAAGGGCTGAACGGCAAACATGTGCTGATGATTGACGGGGTGCGAGTGCTGGCACCCGCGCCGACATGGGCGTTGATGGCGGGCCCATTGGATGTCGGAGAGTTGACCATACTCGCGGAATCGATGATCCGACACCGTCGATTGACGTTGGACGAGTTGCGGAAGTTTGTATCCACAGCCCAAATTCCGTACCGTAGCAAGTGTATGGACGCGCTTTCGCTGGTGCGGCAAGGATCGGATTCACCTAAAGAGACCGAGATGCGATTGGTGCTGGAACGGTACGGTTTGCCACCAATGAAGGTCAATTACACTGTCTCGGATGTACTGTTCGGCAACGGTGCCATGACAACGCTCGATCTGGCAGATCCGTCTCGCAAGCTTGGCTTGGAATATGACGGCGACCATCATCGCACGGACAGACGGCAGTGGAGGCGTGACCAGAACAAGCGCATGCGCCTTACTTCCGCCGGTTGGGTGGTTCTGGTGATTACGCAGTTGGATCTTTCGGATGAATTGCATCGTGCGGCGTTCGCCATGAATGTGGCACATGCATTGTCGAATATTGATGGACGACCGATCGTCGTGAATACGCCGATACCGTGGAGCGAGCTTGCGCGTCGGCGGCGAAAGATGGTTCGGCCGCGTCGGCGTGCGAAAAGGCGTTGATGGAGACGGCGGATTCGGTGACGTTCCATAAATGTGTGTGCCGGCATATGGTGTTCCGCGGGTTGTGGTGTGTGGCTGGCGGGCCGCCAGCGGATCCAGCGGATCCGACGGATTCGGCGGGATCCCTCCGTGCGCGGCGGAAGGAGACCGGAGCTCGGGAGCCGTGCACGACCCGCCATCCGGCCGTCCCCGGGGAATCGTGCGTCCGGACGGGACCGGCAGACACCCCCGTACGGTCCGGTGCGGGACGCCCGGCCGGCGGGATGCGCCCCGGATGGCGGTCCGAGGGGCGGGCGGCCGCGCACGATCCGGGGAAAGGGCCCCTGCCGCGGGTCGTGCGCGGCGCACGGGACCCGGGGCGGCAGCGTGCCTGGCGGAGGGGCCCGGGACCGGGCATGCGGTCCGGATGAGTCGGGCGGCGTACGGGGCTAATCTGGGAAATGCCACGGGAACCGGACCGGACAGAACCAGAACGGAACCGAACCGGACCAGACAAGGCCAGAACGGACCAGAACCGAACCACAAAGAACGGAAGGAACCACAATGACGGAACCACAGGAACGGCACGTTCCGACGATCACGCTGAGCGATGGCAATAAGATTCCACAGGTCGGCCTCGGCGTGCTACGCATCGATGATGAAGGCGTGACGCCGGTCGTCGAAAGCGCCATTGCGGCCGGATACCGCCATATCGACGGCGCCGCCGGATACAACAACGAGGCTGGCGTGGGCCGTGCGCTCGCGAACACCGGCTACGACACCGGCAGCAAGCGCGAAACAATCTGGGTCACCACCAAACTGCGTGATTCCGAGCAGGGCTATGATTCCGCACGCAAGGCCTTCGACCGTCAGCTCGGTCTGTTGCAACTCGAGTATGTCGACATGTATATGCTGCATTGGCCGACCCCGTTCGACTGGCGCAGCGGCGAAACGTGGAAGGCCTTCGTCGAGTTCCGTGCGGAAGGTCGCGTGAAGACGCTTGGCGTGTGTAACTTCCTTCCGGAGCATCTTGACCGACTTCATGATGAGACCGGCGAATATCCGGCAGTCAACCAGATCGAACTGCATCCCACTTGGCAGCAGCGGGAGGTCGTCGCATACTGCAAGGAGCATGGCATTGCGGTCGAAGCGTATTCGCCAATGGCGCGCGGTGCCGATCTGAACGCCGGAAACGGTGCGATCGAACGTATCGCGGAAGCTCATCATGTAAGTCCTGCACAGGTGATTCTGCGCTGGCACATCGAAAATGGCACCATTATCATCCCCAAGTCGGTGCATGCGCAACGTCAGCGGGAGAACCTTGACCTGTTCGGTTTTGCGCTGACCCAGGAGGAGCATGCGGTCATCGATGCGCTTGATGGTCCGACCCGTGCCGGTCACGATCCGCTGACGTTCACTTACGCCTGATTCGCAATCGTCTGCAGTTCGCTGCAATGTACCGAAGATTCGGTTGTACCGAAGATTCGACGGTCGGCCGCCCATAAAACGGCTTGCTTACTGATGAGATTCTGCCTATGACCCACATGAGCTATGAGTCATGACTCATGACCCATGCGTCTATGATTAAGGATTCCCATGCCACGACGACGTAATGCCACGCACTTTCGCAAGAAGCGTTTCAACGCGGAAGGACCGGTCGAACGCATACTGTGCCTACTGGTGATTGCCGCGGTGGTTGGCATCACCATCGGCCTGATTCTGCCGAAAACCAGTCCGACCGTCGGTGAGATCACCGGTGAGTATACGGCGACTGGCACCGCTGCGGAAACGCTGGAATGGCTTACGGTCGACGATAACCCCAGCGAGGCCGGTTATGATCGTACCGCGTTCGGCTATCGTCAGACGGACGCGGATGGCAATGGTTGCGACGTACGTGAGGATGTGCTGGCCCGCGATCTGACGGACGTGCGGTACCAGAGTGCCGGCGGCTGCAAAGTGCAATCCGGTACGCTCAACGACCCGTACACGGGTAAGACCATTCATTTCCGGCGTGGGCGCGATACGTCCAGCGCCGTGCAGATCGACCATGTGGTGGCGCTTGAGAATGCGTGGCAATCCGGTGCGCGCGAATGGAGCAGGGCCAAACGTTACGAATACGGCAACGACATGTACAATCTGCTGGCGGTCGATGGTCCGGCCAATCAGGAGAAGGGTTCCGCGTCGGCCGCCTATTGGCTGCCCACGAACGGCGACTACCGTTGCGATTACGTCGCGCGTCAGATCGGCGTGAAAGACAAGTACGGTCTGACCGTGACCACCAAGGAGAAGCGGGCCATGCTGTCGGTGCTCCACGGCTGCCCCGCACAGTCCATTCCGGAAAGCTGAAATTACAGGCCGAGGTAACATAATCGCGCTATAACGTTGCTCGTTAATCGCCAGTCACAGGGAAGGGCACGGAAAGGCCATGGGCAAGGAACGTCGCGGACACGCATTGGCGGGCATTCTCGGGCCGGCTTTCGTGGCGGCCGTAGCCTATGTGGATCCGGGTAATGTGGCCGCCAACATCACTTCCGGCGCACGATATGGCTATCTGCTGGTTTGGGTGCTCGTAATCGCCAACTGCATGAGCGTACTGATTCAATACCAATCCGCCAAGCTGGGCATCGTCACCGGCAAGAGCCTGCCGGAAATCCTTGGCGAGCGCATGGGCGACGGCGGTCGGTTCATGTTCTTCATGCAGGCCGAGGTCATCGCCATCGCCACCGATTTGGCCGAGGTGATCGGCGGTGCCATCGCCCTCAATCTGCTGTTCGGCCTGCCGCTGTTTCTTGGCGGGTGCATTATCGGCGTGGTTTCCACGATTCTGCTGATTTTCCAGAAGGGTGCCACGCATCGCATGTTCGAGAAACTCATCATCGCATTGCTGCTGGTGATTACGTTCGGCTTCATCGCGGGACTGTTCATAGCGCCGCCGGATCCGAAGGCGGTGGCGGCCGGTCTGATTCCACGTTTCAAGGGTTCCGCAACGGTGTTGATGGCCACTTCCATGCTGGGTGCCACCGTCATGCCGCATGCCATCTACTTGCATTCCACGCTGGTGAACGACCATTATGCGCCCGGTCAACGCAAGCCGACCGTCCGTCAACTGTTGCACGGCAGTAAGATCGATGTGTTTTGGGCGCTGCTGTTGGCCGGTTCCGTGAATCTGTCGTTGTTGATTCTGGCTGCGAATTCGTTGTACGGCATGACCGGCACGGACACGATCGAAGGTGCGCAGCATGCGATCGCGAGTGTGTTGGGGCCGGTCGTCGGTACGATTTTCTCCATAGGATTGCTGGCCTCCAGTCTGAGCTCCACGTCCGTCGGCACGTACGCGGGTTCCGAGATCATGCACGGATTGCTGCGGATCAAGGCACCGATGTGGGCCTGCCGAATCGTTACGCTGGTGCCGGCGCTGATTGTGCTGTGGTTTGCCGGCAATCCGACCGAAGCGCTGATCGTCGGGCAGGTGGTGCTGTCGATCGGCATCCCGTTCGCAATCATTCCGCTCATGCGCTACACGCACGACAGGGATCTTATGGGCGAATATGCGGACGGTCCGTTCAAGCATGCGCTCAACATCGCCGTCGCTGCGCTGATCGTCGCACTCAACGTTCTTCTGATCTTCCTCACTCTCCTCGGCAAGGTCTGAACCAGCTTTGGCCGGGGGCGCAATGCCCGGCCGTAGGCATAGAATTCTGGAGTCATTTATGACGTGGCAGAGGTGATGCATGAACAATGGTATGAAGGGAACATCGCAGGCGCTCGCACGTGAAGAGGCTTATGCCGACGGCCATCTGACGCATGCGGCATTCGTTTCCATCGCGATTCTGACGTTCATCACTTTCGTCGGCAACTTCACGCAGCTGCAATTGAGCGCCGCTCTGCCGACCATTGTGACCGATTTCGGCATTTCCGTTACGACCGGACAGTGGCTGACGTCGATTTTCCAGCTCGTCATGGGCGTGATGGTTCCGCTTACGGCATATTTGACCCGCCGTTTTTCGACCCGTCAGATCGTGCTCGCTTCGATGATCGTCTTCACTGCCGGATCCGTGTTCGCCTGGCTGGGCTCCACCTTTGCATTGGTGCTGATCGGCCGCCTGTTGGAGGCGGTCGGCACCGGTGTGATGTGGCCGGTGCTGCAGATTACCGTCTTTTCGATCTACCCATTGTCTCACCGCGGCATGGCCATGGGCACCGTGGGCATGGCCATGAGCGTCGCCCCGGCCATCGGCCCTACCTTGGGCGGTGTGCAGACCGATTTGAACGGTTGGCGCTCGATTTTCTTCACTCTGACGATCATCGGCGTGATTTCACTGTTTCTGGCATTCTTCGGACTACGTAACTTCGGCGTGCACGACCCTTCCGCCAAAGCCGATTTCTTCTCCGTCGGACTGTCGATCTTCGGTTTCGGCGGGCTGATGTTTGGCTTCACGAACATCGAATCGTACGCATATACGCATCCTATGGTCTGGCTGCCGATGCTGATCGGCATCATCGGCATCATCTGGTTCGTCGCCCGCCAGATTCATGGCGCTCGCCGGTATGCCGCCGCCCGGCCTGAAGATGGTCGTCGGACGGTTCAGCCGCCGCTGCTCAATCTGGGTGTGCTCAGGAACCGCAGTTTCATGGTCGGTACGGTTACTGCGGCCTTGTCGTTCTTCGCATTCAGTTCGATTATGGTGATTATGCCGCTCTATATTCAAAATTGCCGCGGCTATTCCGCCACGATCAGCGGTCTGGTGATGTTGCCCGGCGCTCTCGGGCAGTGCATTTCGCAGTTTTTCGGAGGCAAGGCGCTCGATAGATTCGGTGCCCGGCCGGTTGCTCTGATCGGCACGATCACATTGTGTTTCGGTACGGTCATGATGAGTTTGATTTCCATGACGTCTTGGATTTGGTGGGTGTCGATCTGGCAGTTCGTGCGTCAGATCGGCATGGGATTCGTGCTCATGCCGATTACTACATGGTCGCTTAATTGTCTGCGGCCGCAGGAGGTGAGTGCCGGTTCGGCCGTGACGAATACCGTGCGTCAGATTGCCGGTGCGGTCGGTGCTCCGGTACTGGTGATTCTGATGGAAACGTTTACGTCGTTGCGTTGGGCCGCCATCGGAGGTGCGAAAGGCACGTATGCCGTCGCCAATGTGTTCGGCATTCAGTGGGCTCTGCGCATCAGTGCCGGCATTTGCTTCATCATGGTGCTGATGGTGTTCTTCGGGGTGCGTGGACGCGGCGCCGGCACCACACGCGAAGCCGTTCAGCGCGCCTTGGCCCGCATCTCACATTAAAGTCTGAGGGCCTCTTTGGCCGTGGCCGCAACCGTGGCCAAAGCCGTACGGGAGCCGGCAAGCCCGACTCGCGTACGGCCGTCACTCCTCGTCGTTCGGCTTGTACTCCAACACGCTCAGCGCCACAACGCCCTGGCTGGTATGAACGAACACGTTCGCACGCCCGCCGACGGCCTCCACGCCTTCGACCAGATGCGAGATCGGTTCGGAATCCAGTACCGGAAGCACCTGTGCCACGCCTTCCGTGTCGATTACGCGCAGCGTATCATCCAGATAGCCGGAGGCCAGCATCTCGTCGACCGCGTGCTCGAATTCGGTCAGTTCGTCGATTTCGCGCTTTGCGGCCTCGTTCGCTGCCACTTCAACGGCTTCGGCCACTTTTTTGTTGAGCTTGTCTTCTTCGCTCATCATGTGTCCTTTCGTGGAACCCCTGCCGTACGCCCCGTCTGTCGTAGGCGGTCACGGCTTGTTACGTAGTGCGTGGCAGTGTATCGAAACCACATTGCCGAACCGTTTCGCACTGCAAGATATGTCCATATAGTGATTTGACGGTGATGGTGGAAGCCTTCCGTCCCGAGCCCTCACGATGGCGGTTCGGCGAAGGCAGGGACTGCGCTAAAATATCTATTTATAGGGTATGGCGGCCCTGGAGCCGGCATAAGGAACCGAAACACGCACTGCAAGAGGTCAGCGTATGCATATCATGTTCGTCTGTACGGGCAACATCTGCCGTTCGCCTATGGGTGAGCTGTTGCTGACGAAATATCTGACCGGTACCACGGTACGCGTCTCCAGTGCCGGCACCCGCGGTCTGCCGATGCATCAGATTGATCCATCCAGCGCGCGTCTGATGGATAGCGTGGGCATTGAATCCAGTGGATTCCGCTCCCGTCGCCTCACACGTCAGATGGCGGACGATGCCGACCTGATCCTGTGTTTTGAAAAGAGTCAGCGCAAGGACATCGTGGCCTTGGCGCCGGCCGCCGTACGGTATACGTTCCTGTTAAGCGATTTCGCGAACATGTGCGAATACTGCGCCCGTAACGGCATGATCAAAGGTCTGACCATTCAGGAGCGTCTGCAGTCGGTGATCAGGTCCTCTTCAATGATTCGACCGATGTTGCCGGCTCCGCACGATGTCGACGATCCGCACGGTCGTACTTTCGACAAGTTCCGTACGGCTGCGAACCAGACCAACGGAGCCATTCGTACGATGCTGAAAAGCATGCGCAAGCATTACGCCGTGGAGCCGGCTCCCATTCGTTCGCAGATCGTCGCCTGAAGACACCTTCAGACCCGGTCCGGCATCATTGGGAGGTGAACCAGATGGAATTCAGTTCACCGGCCCGCATGGCTCTCGCATACACGATCACGCCTCGATCGGGTTTGACCGCCGCTCGCGCGCCCCGAAGCAACGATGTCGAGTCGATGTCGATCGTCGGGCCGAGCCATCCGGGAATGATATCGGGCAGCAATCGTCCCATTTTCATTTCCGAGATGAGATCACGCGCCTTGTCGCTGTCCAGCCAGTATTCGAAGACGCCATACCATTGGATCACCATTCTGTTGATTCCCCGCGCGAGGGTTCGTGAAGAACCTTCGGATGCGTAATACCGCAACGATAGGGAGCCGTCCGGGTGAAGTATGGCCTGCCCCTCGCTCAGCAGCATGTTCATCAGCCTGATCTGGGAGGATACGATTTTCAGGTCACGGTCCGAATATCCGGCCCGTTTGGCCGAGACGGCATCGAAGACCAGCTTGTTCTTGCCTCCCTGCCTGAGGAATCTGTTCATGCCGGACATGGTGGGAGGAACGGTGTCTATCGGGGCTGCGGATGCCCATGCGGCAAGCGGAGAAAAAACCAGTGGCGTAAAAAATGCAGCAGAGAATATTGCCATACATGCCCTACTCAAGTCCATTGAAATCCTTATCCTCTTGCGCAGGCCGCATCAGCACCCCACGTAATAAGGCATGCTATGGCTCGATGCCGGTGTCTGCAAGGAGTTGACAAGCCGCATAATCCCCCTACATGTACCCTATCCATCGGGGAGGGTACGGCGTGAAGCATTGTCCGTCGACGGGCCTTCGGCAACCTGTGTGCCATGGACGGCACGTCGTCGGGGATGACCGGCTTCGTCGCTGCATGCCATGACGATGCTGAGGAAAGGAAACTGCCGGGGTTCCACGAAGGATAAGAGGGGAGAGGCGTGGAACCCCGGCAGTTTCGGAAAGGATATGGCCTGCGCGGACAGAGGGAAAGATAAAATCCGAACAGGCCAATAGCCCCTGTGCTCCGTTACTTGCTTTCGCAAGCAAGAATCATGTTACGCGTCTGTGCGGCGTCTTCGTTGGAGTCCCCCTATGACGTACCTTCGGATAATCGTTGTCCCGATTGGCGTTTTCCGCTGAGATAGGGTGGATGAAGGATGGCATGACGGCTTGTCCATGATGATGGATGCCCCCGACTGCCGGTGATGGTCGCGTTCGGCGGTATCATGGCGTTTCAAAGGGATGGCCGGCGTCGAAGGAAAGCGGGGGATGGTGTCTGATCGTCGGCATGATGAGGAACGGCTTCCCGTTCGTCAGTTGTGTGTCCGTCTGTACATTCTCATCGTTTTCGTGATTTATCTGGACGCTACGAGATGGCATTTGGCGACCGGGGTGTGGAGAGTGGTCGAAGATGTCGTGCTGGCGTTGTGCCTGTTCCTCATCGCCATGTCGGTGCCGTTGAGCGAACGGTGTCGCACCATGATCGATTCGGTCGGACGGAAGGTGAACGACGGGCCGAAACATACCCTAGACGCACCCGAAAAATAATGGTGATGCATGCGCCGATAACGAAATGGCATGATACCGTCGCCGGATAGCGAAGGGGACGGGATTCCGTGGACTTTTACCATGAGGATAATCGGTCGGTTGAGCGATAGCCGACCATTGAGCAAAAAGATCTCATAGGAAAGACCTCGGCACAATGCGAAGAATGACGAAATGGATGAGTGCGGTCCTGTCGTTTGGCCTATGCCTATTCGTGGGATTCACCCAAACCGCGGCCCAGGCCGCTGAGCTGCCCGGTGCGACCGTTGCCGATTCAGGCGGAACGACGTCGATGCGGGAGGTCATGGCGGCGACGGGTTCGAGTCTGGTCATACCGGGTGTTGTGCTGGTGTCGTTGGTGGTCGTGGCGGCGATTGCGGGAGGTGTCTCGCTGTTCATGCGTCGACGCGGTGGCAAGTAACGCCTATCCGCCTCCATTCACGTGAGAGGGCCTTCAGAATGCTTGTGTGAAGGCCCTCTTCTTGTTTTCTCATAGGAAAGGAAATCATGACGTTCATCTCACGAGCGGGACGCTATGTACTCAGAAAACGAATACGGACCTTGGTTCTGTTGGTCATCCTGACCATAGTGTCCGCAAGCATGCTTGCCACGATTGCCGTATCGCAAGCGGCGAAGCATGAGGCCGAGCAAATCGAGAAGCAGGCGGTCGTCGGTTTTGTGCTGGCCAACAATCCTCAGAACAATTCGGGAACGCCGCGCGGAGCCGGCACGGTGAAACCGGCCGACGTGCAGCGCATCGCGAAACTGCCTGGAATCGCTTCGTATGTCGTTCGTCAGAACGTCACCGCCGATCTGACGGATGCCGATGCGATGAAGCTGCCTGAAGGTGACGATTACGACAAGACGAAGGAGCAGCGATTCGGCAATGCCGTGAATCTTGAGGGTACGAATGATTCGGCCAAGCTCAATGCCTTCGCCTCGCATGCGCTCAGCATTGCGCAGGGACGCCATCTGAAGGCTTCCGACAAGCACATGTCGATGATTCACGAGGATCTCGCCAAAGCCAATAACCTCAAGGTGGGCGATACGCTCACCCTCAGGGCCAATCCGTATGATGCCGACAACGAATCCGGCTCCACGGCAAGCGTCACCACCACGATTGCGGGCATTTTCAAGGGCGACAGCAACAGGAAGGTGGCCACCAGGGCCGAGCTGACCTCCAACACCGTATACACGGATCTGAAGACCACGCGTGAGTTGTACCAGTACAAGCCCGATAAGGAGATCTACCAGGACGTCACCTTCACCCTCGCCAAAGGCGTTGATGTGGAAAAGACCATGAACGACGCGAAGAAGCTGCCGGTGGATTGGAAGAACTATCAGATCACCCGCAACGACCAGTACACGGCCGGCATGCTGAGTGCGGCTCAGGGCGTGCGCTCCATGATGCGCGGCACCCTGATCGGCGTGCTCATCTTCGCGGCCCTCGTACTGTGTCTGGTGCTGCTGCTGTGGATGAATGACCGCCGCCGGGAAATGGGCGTGCTGGTATCCATCGGCGTGGGCAAGCCCTCCATGGTCGCCCAATATGTCAGCGAGATGATTTTGGTCGGCATACCGTCCCTGGCGCTTGGCTGGCTGTGTGCGCGAGGGGTGGCGCAATGGCTCGGTTCGTCCACGCTTCGTTCGGTCAATGCCTCCGCCGCCCGCGAACTGAGCAGCATGGGGCAGGCCGGCGGCAATCTCGAATCCAATATGGCGACTCGCTCGTTGAGCACGCTTGCGGTATCGGTCGATGCGGGCGCCATCCTTCCCGTCTCCCTCGGGCTCTTGGGCGTGGTGTTGGTGTGCGTGCTCGTCTCCTGCATGCCGATGCTGTACAAGTCGCCGCGTGACCTGCTGGGGATGCAGCGATGACGAGTGTGAATGTGTGGAGCCGTGCCGTGCTGGCCATCGTGCGCAAGCCGATCCGCAGCGGACTCATCGGCCTGTTGATGCTGTTGGTCTTCACCGGTCTGGTGGCGCAGGCCGGAGTTTCGGCGGCCTTGCAGGATGTGGCCGATTGCATCGGCGGAAGCATGGGCATCGGTTTTGCGGTCGAGGCGCGCGAAGATCCCATCAGCACGAAGGAGGCCGACCGATTCGCTCATCTCGATGGCGTGAAAAAGGCCGCATATGAGACCAAGACCTTTGCGGAACTGGATGGCGCCCAGCCTGTCGTTCCCCAACAGGGGCCTCGTCTGGACGTTGGCGTGGCCGCACAGGTCAGCGTATTGGGGTCCACGGATTCCTCGTTGTCCACGGAATTCCAGAGTGGACTGTACCGGCTCGAACAGGGAAAGCACATCTCCGGTGATGGCGATGGTGTACTGGTGCATCGGGATTTCGCGCAGCGGAACGGATTGTCGGTCGGCTCGACGTTCACGTTGAAGCAAGGCGATCATGACTCCACCGTGCGCGTATCCGGAATATTTTCCGGCAAAACGCAGTCGCAAAGTCCCATGCCGTCGGACTCCTCGGAGAATCTGCTGTATGCGGGGATGAACGTGGCTTCCAAACTGACCGGTGAACCGCGGATCGATACGGTACGGTGCCTGTCGGCCAGCGCGCAAAGCCTGCCTGACACGATACGGAAGGCCAAGGAGCTGGCCGGGACGAAATATGACGTCACGGATAATTCGTCCCGTTTCTCCGGCGTACTGCAGGCTGTGAATACGGTGCGTAGTCTGGTACGTCTGATCCTGGCGGTCGTCTGCCTGGTCGGCGTTCTGGTGCTGGGCATGGTGCTGGTCTTCTGGGTGCGTTCCCGCATCCATGAGATAGGTGTCTTTCTGGCCATCGGCATCGGCAAGGCCCGGATCGTCGGGCAGTTCGTGATCGAAACCTGCCTGATGGCGTTGGTTGCGGCCTTGTGCTCGCTTGGTACCGGCGCTTTGCTATCGGGGTTCGTGTCGTCCATGCTGCTGGCCAATGCGGATGATGCCTCCCTCTCGTCGTTGCAGGTGGATGCTTTGCCGCCTGCTCAGACATCGCTCATATTGCTGCTTGGCTGCGGGGTCATCGCGATCGCCTTGGTGGTGTCGCTCGCCTCGGTGCTGGCACGTTCTCCCAAGTCCATTCTTTCCTCCATGAGTTAGGAGTAACAATCATGTCGGTTTGTCTACAGTTGGATCATGTCGATTACATGTACGGCGCGGCCAAGATACGCGTTCTGTCGGATGTCAGCGCGGATTTCGAGGCCGGTAAGATGTATGCGATAACCGGACCGTCCGGCGCGGGCAAGTCCACCCTGTTGTCGTTGTTGGCAGGGTTGGATTCCCCGTCGAAGGGCGTGGTCCGTTTCGAAGGCGGGAACATCGCCGAGACGGGGTATTCGAAGCATCGCCGTGAGCATGTGTCCTTGGTGTTCCAGGACCACAATCTGATCGACTATCTCACGCCGGTGGAGAACCTACGTTTGGTCAATCCCAAGGCCGATCTGAAGATCCTTGAGGATCTGGGTCTCACCCGTGAGGAAGCGAAGCGCAACATCATGCACCTATCGGGTGGTCAGCGTCAACGTGTCGCGGTCGGCCGCGCCTTGGTCTCCCCGGGTTCCGTGATTCTGGCCGATGAGCCGACCGGTAGTCTGGACCCGAAGACGACGGGTGATGTGATCACGCTGTTGCGTGATGCCGCGCACCAGTTGGGCAAGTGCGTCATCGTGGTCACGCATTCCGAGCGTGTGGCCGATGCCGCCGATATCGTGCTGAATCTGAAGCGTAAAAAGCTGACCCGATCGTAAGCCCCCGAAATATCATGGCAGCCACCCGTTATGCTCTCAGCATGATGGGTGGTGTGTCGTATTTGGCGTCCACTCGTTTCAAGGGTACGTAAGGGGATTGAGGAGTACCGGTTTGCTTATAGGGGGAGAGGCTTCCCCGTTCTGCGGATTTCCTGCCCGAACAGAGTATAGTGAGGCAAATTATCGAAAGGAATGCAAGCATCTGAAGGTCTGCGACGACGCAAGACCGTGCGGAAGAACTCAAGGTCGGCATATGCCGATGCAAGAACGGATACGGGGAATACCATATGCGGAACAATAAGAAGTTTACGGATCAGGAGATCGAGGAACTCGAGTCCCTGGCGGTTGTGGAACATGCGACCACGAGCCGTATCACCTACTCGCATGCGTTTCAGGTGTACTGCATGTACCAATATGTGCATGGCATACGGCCGAGCGTCATCTTTTCCAATGCGGGACTTCCTTCGCGTTTGATCGGGTCGAAGCGCATCGAACGGTGCATCAGCAGGTGGAAGAGCAACCCCCAGCTCATGGCCGAGGTCCGACAGCTCGATGAAGAGGGACGAAAGCCCGCCATGCGTGATGAGATCATCCTTTCGAGTCTGTCCGAAATACAGGAGCTCAATAGAACGATTATCACGTTGCAGGAGCGTATCCGCAAGATGATCGCTCATCTACGTTAGGAATGATGGGGTATGACCAACGTCGAATTCACGCTGGAAGAGGTCTGCTACCTCGAATCGCTGCCGGCGATTGCCCATGTGACAAGCAAACGGATCACCTACGCCCATGAATTCCAGGTCTACTGCATGTACTGGTACATGCGCGGATTGCGCCCCTATCAGATTTTCTCCAGTGTGGGGATGCCGCTTGAACTGATCGGTGCGAAGCGTATCGAACGGTGCATCAGCAGGTGGAGTGGCGACCGGAAACTGATGGATGAGGCGGCGGCATATGCGCTGTCCGGTGAGAAGCCTCATGTGGTCGGTGAGATGCCGGAGGAGACCGGCATCGCCTTCAATCAGGCGAGAATGCAGAAGTACAGTGCCGAGATCATCGAAGCGCAGCGGCATATCGACGATCTGGTATCCCAGCTCAAGATGCGTTACGGCACCCAGCTCATCAAGGATGAACAGATCTGGAGACAGGCCGATTCCGGAAGCTGAATGATGGCATTCGCCAAGTAAACGCAACGAGAGGAGTAGTCATGAGGAAGATGGTCAAGATAGTCCATGGTGCGAATCGTGAGACGGAGATGAGTCGTGCGAACAAGCCGGTGATGTATCTGGATTTTGATGGCGTTCTGAACGCGTTCCCCAACACGGGAATCGTCAATTATTCCGATGTCGGGCATGTGGAGTTGGTTCCTGATCCGGACGGGTACCGTACGGACCTGTATTCGGCGAAAAGGGCGTTCCCGCTGGACAAGACGGCGGTCATAGATTTTGGGCGGCGCGGTTTCCGTGAACTGCATTGGTCCGATGAACTGGCCGGCAAACTGTATGCCTTGGCGAGGGGTGGAATGCTGGATCTGCGTTGGCTGTCCACTTGGCAGCTGTATACGGAGATGCTCGGCGATCGCTTGGGGTGGGACGATTCCGTGGTATCCAGCGTGTTCTGGCATGATCCCAACACCCATGAAGGTAGGGTCATGCAGAAGCTTGACCTGATCATGAACGAGATCATCAAGCAGCGTGAACGTGTCGAACGGGGATATGATGCTCACGCGATCATCTGGGTGGATGATGGTGCGATCAATAATCGCACCATTACTGCGCTCATCCATACGCAATTGGCGTCGCCGCTATTGTTGATCTCACCGGATGCCCGCATCGGCATTTCACGTCGTCAACTGGAGCTGATCTATACTTTCGTCAACCGTCCCCCGTCGACGCCCTGTGTCATCTACTCATGCCCGTGGGATGAGAAGGGGCACGTCATAGGGAACGGTGAAGACGATTCCGATGATGCGATGGAATGATGTGATGGACTAGACGAGTCCGTTGCTGCGGCCGCATGCATCGGCGCTTTCGGGGATCGTTGCCGCGGGTGTTGTTTCCAGCAACGTATGCAGGCTGACGGCATGCGCATTCGGATGGATGACCGTTTCGGGCGAGGCCAGGGCGGCTATCAGATCATGAGATCTTGACGGTCGTTCGTGGTTGCGTTCCGGCGCGACGGCTTTCGTGTCGGGATGGTTGGGGCGCGTAGTGGGAAGCAGCAGCACATGCTCGGCTTCGCTGATCAGTCTGGCCTGGACCGTGCCCACGCATCGCGGATCGAATACGCCGTCGTGTTCATCCGTTCCGGCCAACAGCAGCTGTTCGTCGTCGCATAGTCTGGAGGCGAAGCCTTCGGGATCGGTCACGGAGGCAATCGTCGCCGCATCCACAGGGCGCGCGGTGCCGCCCAGCAGTGAACATTCCAGCAGATATTGCGCGACCGGTGCTCCTTCGATGCCGATCGGCAGGGTGATGAGGAACATGTCGGCCCGGTTGCATAGATGGCCGAGAGCGGCGACAAGATCCCGTTTGACCGAACAGGTCGGGCAGCAGGCTTCCATGGGGAAGGTCGTGCAGTCGCCTTCGCTTAACTGACCCAGACCGCCCGGTCGACGGATGGTGCGGGTCATGCTGAAGCCCGTTTCGGCGGTGTCGTCGGTGGTGAAGTCGTATGTCACGCAGCAGACCGACGGGCATGAGTCCGCCAACGAGAATGATGTGGCGTCCAACGCCAATCGGTGTACGCCGGTCAGCAATACTACGGAGATCGCCTCCTTGTCCGTTTCGGCGTTTCCCAATGATGGCAATACTGGATGCTGCATATTCAGGCTCTTTCCACAATCCTTTTATTGATAATGATTATCATTATGATATAGTTACCGACATGTCCAAACATTGTCAAGTTCTCGGCACGCGCGCCCACGTCGGCAACGCGGTGTCGCATTCACATAGAAAAAACCGCCGCACCTTCAGCCCGAACCTGCAAAGGAAGCGTTATTACGTACCGTCGCTTGGCCGCACGGTCACCCTGACGCTCACGCCGAAAGGCATGAAAACCATCGACAGGCAGGGCATCGAAGCAGTGGTGGCGCGACTCATCGAATCCGGTGAGATCGGCCATCTCAAATAGAAAGAGGACAACAACCGTATGGCAAAGACCACGGAAATCAGACCGGTTATCACCCTGCGATCCACGGCAGGCGCTGGATCCACCTACACCACCACCAAAAACCGTCGTAACAATCCTGACCGACTCGAGCTCATGAAATTCGATCCCGTAATCAGGAAACGCGTGATGTTCCGGGAGGTCCGCTGACGTGGCGAAGACCGGCAACATCGCAAAACAACGCCAGCGTGAAGCCATCGTGGCGAAATACGCGGAACGCCGCGTACGATACAAGAAGGATTCCGTCAATATGCGGCTGAGTGAAGAGGAGCGGGCGGAGGCGATGCGTCGATTGCATGCGCTTCCCCGCGATGCAAGCCCCGTCAGACTGCGCAATCGCGATGCGATCGACGGGCGTCCTCGGGCGTTCATCCGAGCATTCGGCCTGTCGCGGATCAATCTGCGCAACAAGGCGCATGCGGGCGAGCTGCCCGGAGTCGTCAAATCCAGCTGGTGACCGGACTCTTCGGACGATTCGCCGGCGAACATACGGCAAGCGAACGCCAGCAAAACACAGCAAACGACACCTATGGAAAGGAATGACCGATGAAAGTCAGGGCTTCGATACGCTCATTGGCTCGCAAAAAAGGATCGATGATCGTGCGACGCCGCGGTCACCTCTACGTCATCAACAAGAAGAATCCGCGGTGGAAGGGCAGGCAAGGCTGATGGCGACACCGAAAAACAGGACATCCCGCTCCCGCACACGTTCCAGACGCGCGCATTGGAAAACCGAAGCGCCGCAATTGGCCACCGTCACCACGCCCGACGGGCGCACGGTCCAGGTGCCCTCGAACCTTGCGGCCGCGGCACGTCGCGGATACATGCATGTCGATTGAAGGCATCACACAGATTGTCACCTATATATAAGGAATAGATAGAAAGAGAAGAGCATGACCGAGAACAATCTCAGCCAGCCCGAAAGCAAAAATCCGGAGAATACGGCATCCGAACCGTCCGCAGATGCGTCCGATACCATGGCCGTGACGAAAGCGAGCACGGATGCCATCGGCAGGAAGGGTATCATCGCCATCATCGTAGCGTTCATCGTGGGTGCCTTGGTTTCCGGACTCGTCGTCGGCGGATTCGCGTTCCTCAATGCAAAAAACGGTAGGAACGCCTCCGCTGCATCTCACGGTTCGACCTCCACGGTCAGCGACGCCAACGATTCGTGCAGCACCACGTTCACCGTGGTCGCCTCCGTCAACCAGTGGGGTGCGCTCGCCCAGGAGCTTGGCGGCAAATGCGCGCAGGTCACATCCCTGATTAATTCCACCTCCGTGGAGCCGCATGATTATGAGCCTACGCCAGCCGATCTGGCCAAGCTGTCCAAGGCCGACATCGTGGTGATCAACGGAGCCGGCTACGACGGTTGGGCCGAGAAGGCGCAGCTCGACAAGAGCAAGCAGACTATCGTCAATGTGGGTGATCTCATGGGTATCACCGCCACCGAGGAGCATGAGCATGAGGACGGCGATGGCGAGTCCGGCCACCACCATCATCACGGTTCCACGAACCCTCACCTGTGGTTCAGCCCCGAAGCCGTACTCAAAGCCGCGACCGCCATTACGGACGCTTACACCGCTAAGGCCGGTGAAGGCACCGATACCGCGGCCACCGCACAGCGTCATTCGAATGCCTGGAATGCGGACTATGCCGAATTCGTCGCCATGGTCAACAAGGCTCGTTCCGCCGGCGTGAAGCGCTCGTATGTGGCCACCGAATCGATCATCAGCTACCTGCTCGACTATCTTGGCGCCACCGACAAGACGCCGGAATCCTATACGAATGCCATGAACAGCGAAGGCGAGCCTTCCGCCGCCGATCTCAAATCCACCCTCGACATCGTTTCCGGATCCGACGTGGATCTGCTGGTCGTCAACCCGCAGGAGATGGACGGTTTCGCCGAAAAACTCAACGATGCCGCCAAGAGCAGCAACAAGACGATCATTTCCGCCACCGAACAGCTGCCCGAGAACCAGGACACGTTGCTGGGCTGGCTTACGACCATCGCCAAGCAGGCGCTGGCCAACGACACCACTAACGGCTGGTTCCTCACCCAGGATGTCGCCAACCGTTCGATGGCCGACTATGAGGGGGAGTGGCAATCCGTCTACCCGTATCTGAAGGACGGCAGCCTCAAGAAGGTCATGGAAGCCAAGGCCAAGAAGGGCACCATGAGCGCCGAAGAGTATACGAAGTACTATGACGCAGGCTACAAGACCGATGTGGAGCGCATCACCATTAAGGGCGACCAGATCACCTTCACCCGAAATGGCAAGGACACCACCGCCACCTACAAGTACGACGGATACAAGATCCTCGACTACAAGAAGGGCAATCGTGGCGTGCGCTACCTGTTCTCCGCAGTCGGTGACGTGCCTGACGGCACCCCCAAGGTCGTGCAGTTCTCCGACCATGGCATCGCCCCGGGCAAGGCCGCGCATTTCCACATCTTCGCGGGCGATTCGCAGGAGGAGACCCTCAAGGAGATGGACAACTGGCCGACGTATTATCCGTCCAGCCTGAACAAGGACCAGATCGTCGAGGAAATGCTGGCCCACTGATGCCGGTTTGCTGATCGGTTTGGGGTCCATGCCGCGCTAATGCGTTGGCTCCCGTGAACCATGACGGGAGCCAACACATCGCGCGGTGCGGATAAAAACTAACGATGCTCCACTCGTGGCAAGGTGATGTGCTTCGTTTTCATTGTCATCGAGTGGAGGAGCATTAATCCTTAGGAGTGACGGTAAACGACAAGCCATATATACATCCTTTCTGCACCCGAAAAAATGAGATTCAATGTATGGAGACAAAGCAATGCTGACTATCAGCATTCTTTCAGGATAGGGGGAGGGCATCTTATGAACTTTTACCATGAAAGTGTGTGGCCGATCTCCTTTGGAAACCGGCCCTTTGAATGAAAAATAGCAACGATCAAGGATTTTCCAATGAGAAGAGCAGAAAAATGGATGAGCATAATTCTATCGCTCGTCCTATGCGTGTTCATGGGATTCACATAGGCAGTGGCACAAGCCGCGCCTGAGGGGAATGCCGTGAAAGTTGATTTCACAAATTTTGAGATTCAGAATACTGATCACAAAAAAGCCAATGAAATATACCATTCGTCAGCATTTCTGCTGTCGATGGATTGGGACGCCAGTTCCTACGGCATCAACTTACATGAGGGCGATTACTTTGATGTCACATTGCCTGACACATTTAAATTTCCCAATGGCGTGACTGCCCAGGATTTTGATCTCCTCGATCCGAACGGTAACGTGGTAGCCAAGGCGCATGTGACTCCGGGATTTGACGAGAATGGTGGTACTGTTCGTGCCACTTTCACTAAAACAGTGGAAAACAAGTACAATGTAAAAGGCACCATGTATCTGGTTGCCAAATTCAACACTGAAAAAGTTGCCCTTAACAAAAAGAATACTTTTACCGTTCAGATAGGTTCGACTTCTAAAACTGATTCAGTTACAGTCGTAGGTCCTCATGAAATTGAACATGAGGTTCTCAATAAATGGGCTGGTAAAGTGGACGGGAAACCCGGTAACGCACAATGGTATGCGCGTATCAACCATATGAAGTCCACCCTTCACAATGTCGTAATATCCGATACTCTGGATGATCCGACTCAACACTACATTCTTGGAAGTTTCGAGTTGCAGAAGGTCATTTTCAACAAGTATGGCGACGTTTCTAGCGTTCTTGAAACGGTGAATATCGATTCTAAACTTACCATCAGTGGTAACTCCTTCACCTTGAACCTGGGCGATGTGAATGGCGATCAATACCACCTCACATACCAATCGACCTACACGTCAGGTAAAACATTGAAGAATAAGCTGATGTTGACCTCCAACGAAGAGACGAAGTGGTATGAGTTCGCTTATCGTTCAGCTGAATCGGGCGGCACCGGCGATGGAGACTTAGCGAACAAAATTAAGCTCGTCAAGGTTGAAGAAGGCAATGAGAACGTCAAGCTTGCCAACGCGGTATTCACCGTTACCAAACCTGATGGTAGTACTTTCGAACTGACTACCGGTGCAGACGGTACCGTCGTTTCCGGAATCCTTGAACAGGGCACCTATAAGGTTAAAGAAAAGGTTGCCCCTACTGGTTACAAGCTGAATGATGAGGAATACACGCTCACAGTTACCTCCTCCAAGGATGGTGCCATTCAGACAGTGACCGACAAGCCTATCACCACTAAAGTCAAGGTCTCTAAGAAGTGGGTTGGCCCTAAGGGCAGCCCAGTGACTGTACATCTGCTGGCTGATGGTGTGGACACCGGCAAGTCTCTGGTGTTAAATGAGGACAGTGGTTGGAAGGGTACTTTTACGGACCTGCGTGAGTACAATGCCAACGGTCAAAAGATTTCCTACACCGTTTCAGAGGATTCGGTTGATGGTTATAAGGGTGAGGTCACTGGTGATATGAAGTGTGGCTTCACGTTGACCAACACGAATGTGCAGACCACGCGTGTGGCCGGTACGAAGACCTGGGATGATGACGGCGACCGTGACGGCGTGCGTCCGGGTTGGATCAGGGTCAACCTGTTGCGTGACGGCGTGAAGGTCGATTCCGTCCAGGTGTCGGCCGGTTCGGATGGTTCGTGGGCGTATGCGTTCGAGAACCTGCCCAAGTTCGATTACGGCGATGGCCATCTGTATGACTACACGGTCAGCGAGGACGCGGTCAAGAACTATTCGACCAAGATCAATGGTTTTGATCTGACCAATTCGTATACGCCTGGCAAGACCTCGGTGTCCGTGTCCAAGGTCTGGAAGGATGCGAACGACAAGGAGCATACGCGTCCGAAGTCGGTGAAGGTGCAGCTGTATGCGGATGGTGCGGTTCAGGGTGCTCCGGTGGAGTTGTCCGAGTCGAATATTGGTCGTATACGTGGTCCGGCCTGTATGTGAAGAAGGGCGGCAAGGCGATTTCCTACACGGTCAAGGAAGTCGGCACGGTTGATGGTTATAAGGGTGAGGTCACTGGTGATATGACATCAGGCTTTACTGTGACCAACACCATCGTACCGACCCCGAATAAGCCTGTGAAAAAGACTGTGGCAGCGACGGGTTCAAGCTTGGTCGCACCGAGTGTCATGTTGGCGGCACTTGTTGCGCTGGCAGTACTTGCAGGAGGTATCGCATACTTCATGAGGCGACGCGAAAATAAGTAATCTGATTGTTTTTACCTTCCTGTAAGGGGAAAGCTGTCAGATGACAGATCGCACCTTTGATTGTTAGACAAAAAACGGTCTAACAATCAAAGGTGCGATTTATTTTCTCATTGAACACAAACAAGCTACCCGAACCCGGGCACGACGGTCGAAAGGCTAGATGCACGCGCCTCAATGGCAGCCATTCTTGTAAAACGTGGCGGTATGCCACCTAAAAACCGTGTAAAACGTTACGGAAAGCCGCCAAAAAAACATGTAAAACGTTACGGAAAACGTGGCAGTTGATATACTGATTGACACGGATTCCGTTACTGTAGTCGAGTTTTGCGAGGTGGAGTGATGCTGAAACGCAAGGCGTGGGAACGTCTGGAGCACTGGAAGCGGACCGATGCGCGGAAAGCGTTGATGATTACCGGTGCCAGGCAGATCGGTAAGACGACGTTGGTTCGTGAGTTCGCTAAACATCACTACAGGCGTTTTGCCGAGTTGAATTTTCTGGAAGATCCCAGAGCCGCATCGGTGTTCGACGGATCTCTGAGTGCGGATGCCGTTATCTCCAACCTCACTGCGTATCTGCAGACCCAACTGGAGCCAGGGCATACATTGATTCTGTTGGATGAAATCCAAGAGTGCCCATCGGCGCGTACCGCCATCAAGTTCCTGGTGGAGGACGGTCGTTTTGACTATGTGGAAACGGGCTCTTTGTTGGGCGTGAAGAATAAGCAAGTGGCTTCTTACCCGGTGGGATTTGAAGAGCAACTGCGCATGTATCCATTGGACTTCGAAGAATTCTGCTTGGCCAATGGTGTGCAGGAATCGACCATTGATATGCTTCGAGACCGCTTCAACGGGAACGAATCCGTCAGCGATTCGGTGCATGACACCATGATGCGCCTGTTCCAGGCGTATGTTGTAGTGGGTGGCATGCCTGACGTGGTTCAAAGGTATGTGGATACTCACGATATCGCGCAGGTAATCGCCTTGCAGTCCGACCTGTTGGCCTTGTATCGTCTTGACATCGCTAAATATGCGGATGATAAGGACAGGACGAAGATTCGGTCGATTTTTGATGCCATTCCTTCCCAACTCGATGACAAGAATCGTCGATTCGTGCTTGCGGATCTTTCTAAAAATGCTCGGCAGAATCGTTATGCCAGTAGCTTCCTATGGTTGGCGGATGCTGGTGTGGCCTTGCCCTGTTACAACGTCAAGGAGCCGGTTCCGCCATTGGAAGGCAACGGCAATCACAGCCTGTTCAAACTGTTTCTCAGTGATACCGGTCTGCTATGTACGGCATCCATGGGCGGCATCCAATATGATCTACTGCAGGGAAACCTTGACGTGAATATGGGCGCAATCATGGAGAATGTCGTGGCCCAGGAGCTACGTGCGCATGGTTTCGACCTGTATTATTTCAATACGAATCGTCTTGGCGAGGTCGATTTCATGGTACAGAGTGGCAGAATCGTGTTGCCTGTCGAAGTGAAGTCAGGCAATGATTGGACAAAGCACAAAGTGCTGGATAATGTGCTTGCGGTTGATGATTGGGCGTTGAACAAAGCATATGTGCTGTGCAAAGGCAACGTTCGGCAGGATGGTCGGATTACCTACCTTCCGCTGTATATGAGCATGTTCCTCGAACCGGAGCGTCGGCCGGAATCGATGATCTTCGATTTGGATCTCAGCGCCTTACGGCAATAATAGTTTGAGGCGCGGTTGCTCATCAAGCCGACATACATAGCAGATGTGATTTTTAATGGCACTTGGGAATCGCGCGCGGAATACGGACCATGTCTCTCTTGTCGGTCTCGGAATCTAAGAGTGTGCAAGAATTCGGGTGCTATCCTACCGAAGGCAACTGCGCACAACGATTTTTGATGTAGATGATTATTCGGCTGCGTAATAGCAATCAAGCTGAGGCACATGCACATGATGGTCCCAATCGATAATTTGAGTGAATTCAGTTGTCTCGGAGTGACGCCTCAGCAATATAAGAGTTAACAATGAACAGCGCTGCAATCAGATTCAGTGCTACCTCCAGGGTCCCTTTCGAATAGCATTCCGCTCTGTGGCGTTTAATTTCGCTGTAGGCTTTCCATCGAGGAAGTGTATTCTCAGCGCCATCCTTAAGGTAACTCCATGGAGCCAAGCGAATTTCAGATCGCAGGATTTTCACCTGTGCCGTAGAAAATTGCTCCAAAGCTTTTTCATTAATTAATTTTCTATAGTCACCCATATTTGCCTGTCTCTTCGAGGTAATTCCAGAATTCGGACTTATAACTGTCAAGAAGCTCTTGAGGGCAACGCCGAGTTCACTTCCAGTCGAAAGAATAAGCTGTGTTATGCGAGGGCCATAGGCATTATTGTTGTCTTGGCAGAGCTCAATAGTTTCAGCAATTGTAATAAGGTCTTTTTTTAAAAAGGGAGAAAATAATCCCAATGCAGTTGTGCCAAACTTTTTGTACATAGTTTATTCTGTTTTCTCTGTTGAAACGGTGGCTGAAATCGGCATGAGCGGTGCGGAGGGGATACCATGTTTTTAGAGTTGTCGGATCAGTCTTTCCTGATATACGGCCCATGCCGCTGGAGAGCGCGTACGGTATTTGATGGGGTGTCGCCATGTGGCGGTGGTTCCATTTGAGTGGAAGCGTCTTCGGATGAGCAATTCCCGTTCTGCCATTCCGCGAATGCTTTTGTCTGGCCCGTGACTCGTCCAGTGACGTAACGCCGATTATTTTTTTGGCCTTCTCTCCGCGGGTTCGACGACGTACTTGATTCGTGCTCCGATCTTCTGCACGTAGTCGGTGAGGAGAGAAACGAGTTGCTTCTGTCTGTTTCTGATCTGGGAGATGTAGGACTGCCGCGATGGCAGCCACGATATCCGTCTTGTATGAGTCGAGCCGAACCGTGCTTTCGCCGGCCCATGAGTACCATACTAACAACCTTGAGTGTAGTGACTGTCTGTGGAGAGGGGAGTCATAGCGGTCCTCCTTGAGCGGGGTGATGATGTAAGGATGTTACGGGATGCCAAATAGTTGTTTGGATTTTGCCGGAAAGAGTCGTCTGGGTAGCGAATTGCTTTTACGTGGCCTCACGTCCATTGTCTCACGTATGGATGCATCAGAAACCTCATAAGAAATCAGGATGTTGCATCTTTCGGAGTTCAATGACATACAGGTTACCGACGGTCAACCGCCTTGATGGGGTTGCGTACATGCTCTACGTTGGAAGTGGGCGAGAGGTCGCGTGTGTGGGGTAATCCGTTTCGTTCCCGCAGCGCGCGGATTTGCATGGTTTTGGCGTGTTTAGAAGATTGCCTCGGTAGGATCATAGCCGATGACCAGCGTCTCGATTTCATGGAGCATGGGCTTATCGAGATCGGTCACGCCGATGGTTGAGACCTCGCCACGACGCGGATTGAAGAAGCCAAGACGACTCACGTTCTCGTATTGCTTGGCGTGGATGGAATGAAGGCCCATGAGCCAGTACATGCAAATCTGCAACGTATGATCCTTGCTCGGCTTCGTCTTGTTGGTTTTGAAGTCCCAGACCGTGTCCTGGGTCAAGAAATCACCGTCGCCGGTGTCCACGATGTCGGTGTAACCGCCTTTGAACGTGATGCCGTCAGCGACGACTGGACCGTACTTCTTGAAGAAGGCAAGGCTTCTCTGGACCATGATGCGGATGTTGTCGCAAGTGTCGACGTCCGGGCGGATCGTCTCCGGTTCGGGCAGCGGGTATGGGCGTCCGGGTAGACCGCAGCCGGCACGATACACGGCATCGAAGTTCGCGAGGCGGCATGCCCATGTGATGGATTCGTCATCGAGATCCGTGATGCGCTGCGCGAATCTAGTAGCCTCGGGAATGCGTTTGATGAGTTTTGCGCCGAGGAACGAGACGAGGAATGCCTCCTCGACCGGTGTGCCCGTCATGACGTGGGTCATATAGTCAACGACCATGCCGACCACACCGGCGCTCACGTTCTCCTTGATGTCATGAAGCGGTTCACCGTTCATTTCGACAACGGTGAGCGAGCCGCCACGGGGTTGTTTAATCTGCTTGATTCGCTGGATAACCGAAGGCATGACAATTTTGTCCAAAGGCGGAAATCAAAAGAGAGCGGAATCAGCCGTTATCAATTTTGAAAAACGCTGGGTGTATGTTCTACGTGGGTCTTCTAAAGGAGGGGATATGCTACATTTAGGAGACGGCAGGATTGTAATCGAGGGTTCGGCTTTCTCAAGCCAAGATGAATTCAGCGTCACCTACAGAGAGAAATCGCTGTACGTGGTTGCGCTTTCAGGAATGATTGAGCATGTCATACCGGTATCTTCCGACGACTATTCGTCAATTCGTGAAGAAGCTAGCCGGCTAGGATGCTTGACCAGTTTGCAAAAAGGGCAATACCTACTTCCAGGATTTGTTGATTTGCATGTGCATTCCCCTCAATGGGCTCAAGACGGTGCGGCTTTGGACGAACCGCTGGAACGATGGCTCGGAAAATATACCTTCCCTACTGAATCTCGTTTTACGGACAACCGATATGCTACCAAGGTCCACAGTCATCTCGTTGATACATTACTATCTCGAGGAACAACCACTGTACTGTACTTCGATACTATATATAGAAATTCGGCTACTGGATTGGCTCAAATCTGTGCTGAAAAAGGTCAGCGCGCATTTGTCGGGAAAGTTGTGATGGATGATCCGGAAGCCAACCCCGAGTATTATCGCGAAACAACGGATGAGGCGATAGCTGAAACCGAGAGGTTTATCACGGAGATTTACGATCTCAATACACCGCAAGGTGTATATCCAGTCATCACACCGCGATTCATTCCAAGTTGCACTGATAAAGGGCTTGAGGCCTTAGGATGTTTAGCCTCTCAATACCAGTGTTTCACTCAAACGCATTGCTCAGAAGGAGATTGGGAACATGCGACTGTTTGGGAGCGGTTTGGCAAGAGTGATGCGGAGGCCCTTAATAATTTTGGTCTGCTCACAGATAAGACTGTGATGCATCATTGCGTTTATTTATCGGAATCTGATGCGGATATTTTTGCAAGAAATGGTGCAGCTGTAGCACATTGCCCGTATTCAAATGCCTATTTCGCAAGTGCTGTATGCCCTGTGCGTAGATATCGAGGGCAAGGAGTCACCGTCGGTATGGGGACAGACATATCCGGGGGCTATGCGCCGAGCATGTATGAAGTAATTCGAATGGCTGCCATCGCTTCACGTATGTTGGAATACGGAGTGGATATGAAGATTGCAGCTGATCGACGAGGCGTGCCCGGTTCTTTGATGACTCTTGATCAGGCTTTTTGGCTGGCGACAGTTGGTGGCGCGAGCGCGCTTCATGTCAATACCGGGCGTCTTGACGCTGGCTATATCTGGGATGCGCAGATTGTGGACGTACACGCGGCTAATGCGGATTTGCCGATTTTTGATGAAGAAGAGGAGCCTAAGGTCGTGTTTCAGAAAATCATGAACCTGTCCGGCCCCACCAACATTAAGAAAGTATGGTGCCAAGGGCGTGTAGTGTACGAGGGCTGAACGAGTTAGGAGGTGATATTGTTACCTCCTAACTCATGTGATGCGTTATTTTTGGAATGGGCGTGGTATGAGTTTGCCTCCTACATACCGCTCTTTAATATCTCGATCATCACCAGTGTAGATAAAGCGCTCAAGACGTTCTTCCACGGATAGATCTAACGGACTTTCGTCTTCGCGGATCACTAGGGCGTCGAATTCGTAGCCAGACTCGAACGAACCGACTTCTCCAAAGAACGACCCTCCGACTTTTGTGTCCATATAGAACGCCTCGGGTAGTCGTAGCGGTTTGTCCTCGGCATATCCAGTCTCAAAGGTTTTGGCTTTCGATGCTTCTATTGCCATGACGATATGACGGTTCATGGCAGATTCATGACTGCCTGCAGCGTCACTGGCAATTGAGACCCTTAAACCGTAGTCGAGATTGCGTCGAACCGGCATAATGCCGCTTGTCAAGTCCAAGTTGGATTCAGCGCAGTGCGTGAGCCATACGTCATGCTCCTTAAGGATCTTTCGTTCCCGGTCGGTTAGCCAGACACAATGGGCCATAATCGTACGTCCATCGGGCATAAGTCCGTAATGTTCATACACTTCCGTATAAGTTGGGATGTTCGGGTGAAGCTCATGTACCCATTTAATCTCATTGCGGTTTTCATCAAGATGCGACTGCACGGGGAGATGATACCGCTTGACGAGTTCACCTAAGCCATTCATGAGTTCCGGAGTTGTGGATGGTACGAAACGAGGGGTAATGATGAATCCGACATCTGGAGTGATTTTCTTGGCCTTCATAATCAGCTCTTCGGTGCCAGAAAGACTGGCGTCCGTATCCTCAATCAAGTAGTCCGGAGAATTTCGATCCATGTTGACTTTGCCAATCACTGGACGTAGTCCCGACTCTTGACATAGCTCCATCAAGCGCAGTGTAGCTTCATTGTGTAACGTAGCAAATGCGCTGAAGCGGAGTGTACCGTTTTCCCAGAGCTTCGTGATGAATCGTCGGTACCAGTGGTCGGCCATATCGATATCCGCATACCTGGATTCAGCCTTGAAGGTATACTTCTCGAGCCATGGTAACAATTCATAGTCAAATCCCAAACCTGCAAGCGGATATTGCGGCGCATGAGTATGTAAGTCATTGAATGCTGGAATGATGAGATGTCCGGAACGATTCATGATGGTGATATTCCGTGAATCCGGTGGAAGCGAATCGCAAACACGTATCACCTTTCCGTCCTCGACAAGCACATACCCGTCCTCAAACGTTTCGAAATGGTCTGGAGACGGGGTGAAAACGATGTCACCTTTATAGGCAATTATCATCATTCTGCCTCCGCTTTACCTTGTGTGGAGCTCGATGTGACTGTAGCACATGCTGCGGTTATTTTTTCCGCGCTTGGAAGGATTAGATTAAGGATGACAGCTGTCAAAGCTCCGACTGCAGTGCCCGAAGAAAGGAAATACTGCACGAAATCAGGGAACATGGCGGTCACGTCGGAAGAAATGCCCATGGAACCGATTGTGACAGCCAGAGACAGACCGATAACAATGCCGTTGCGAGAATCAATTCGCTGCTGTCGAACGACTTTGAAACCGTTGATGATAAGAATTTGGCAGATAATCAAAAACACACCATTGATTACGGCTCCTGGAATGCACGCCAAAACCGCCATAATCTTGGGGCATAAACCTAAGACCATGAGTAGACCGCCGCATACGCCGATGACCTGTCGGCTGCCGATCTTAGTAATGCTGATTACGCCGGCGTTAGAGGAGTAGCCAGTCAGTGGGGTGCCGCTGAACAGGCTCGAGATCAGGCATCCAAAACCCATGCCAACGACTGCACTGTTGTAACGCTTGTCAGTCAGTTCTTCGCCTGTGACGTCGGCGACCGTGATCCAAGTACCAGTAGTTTCGCACAATACAAGGAAATACAGGAATGTGACGATAGCAATAGAACTGATATCAAACTTTGGCAAGCCGAAATGGAACATGGAAGGAAGCTGGAACCAGCTGGCATCAGTCACGGAGGCGAAACTGATGTCCCCCATGAATGCCGCAGCAATGCACCCGACTATGATGCTGATAAGTACGCTAAATACACTAAGAGCGCGGTTATGCGTACGATATTCTATGACGGTACAGATTAGTAGTGTCACTGCAGAAACGATGCCGCAAACGAGATTGCCTGCAAGATTTTTATTGTCATTGCTGGCGATACCACTGACGGCTGTCGTGGAAAGAGACAAGCCAACAATCATGATAACCAATCCGCCGATATAAGGTGGAATGCAACGTGCTACGAATTTTGCAAACAATCCTGTAGCTCCAAGAAGAATTAGAATAATAGCACCTGGAATGATGCTGCCAGCTACAGTATCCATGCCTTTTGCTGCACCAATGCTCGCAAGAGCGGTCAGGCAGATGAAGCTGGCACCTTGCACTACGGGTAGTTTCATACAAAAGAACGTTTGAATCAGGGTGGCGATGCCACAGGTGAAGAAGCACATTTGAATTAGGAATGTTGAATCGGCGAAGTTCGAACCGACTAAAGATGCAAGCAAAAGTGGGAACACGTAGAGGTCCATGCTGAGAAGATGCTGTATACCAAGAACTATGCTTTGACCAATTGGTACCTTATCGTTGACACCGACGATAAGCTTCGTTTTTTCATCGCCCATTTTATTCTCCTTGTCTTGTGCCAAAAAATAAAAAGACAGGAAGGCAGACGCTCGGTTAGTTGGAAGAAGAGCGCTTGCCTTCCTGTCTTTTTTGGAATGAATTCAGTATTGCCATCGGATGTTTAAAGAGCGTTGCGGGTTTGTTAAGTCATTTTTTCAGGAATTGCGAGTATGTAAATGGAAAGGTGAAGCTTTGGGTACGGTTACGCATGATTGGATGCTGATACGATGGAATCCTCTGTTTATAGGTTGGGTACCGTTTGTTGTGGGAGAAGAAACATCTCTGGTTCTTGCGGACGGTGTCCCTTGATTTATATGCGTCAGACAAAGTTGTTAAAGAAGAAGGATTGACGTATATCGGCAATGTGAAATCCAGAATATATACACAAAATGTCATAGCACTGGCCGGTATCAATGTATCAGGCAAAACTACGTTGTTGCGCATCAGCGATTTGGTGATGGACATTGTAAATGGGGATATTAGTGGGCCGTCTTTCTTTCCTGTGTAGTTGGGGAAGCGCCGACGGCCGGCAGCGTATGCGTATTGCATACTGCTGACCGGCCGTCCGGCTGTATCATCTCAGCTTTCGGCGGGGAATGAGGGATCGGATGGCAGTGACGATTGCGGTTGCGGACAAAAGAAGCGCGGCCGCAAAGATCATCGGGAGCGTGAATATGCCGGTTTTCGGCATGCTACGGCTGATGGATTGTTGCGATGAAGCTACGGGCGTCTCCTTAGGAGTTTCACTGGGTTCGACTGGGGGAGTCGTTGGCTTCTCGGGTTGCCCCGGATTCGCCGGCTCCTCAGGTTCCTCCGGTTGAGCCGGTATCTTGACCGGCTTGATGGTCACATTCACCTTGGCGGCAATATGGTCTTCCGTTGTGGTACGCGACTGCATCTCTTCGGAGGTGATGCGTGCTGCGGCGATGTCGACATCTTGACTCGCTCCAGCGAATGCAGTACCGCCTTTTACCGCTTGCGCAGCCGAGCCGATCTGCTTGTTAAGCGCCGCAAGCTGAACCTCATCGACATCAAGTCGGTAATCAGCCAGTGCATTTAATCTCGTACCGGTCTGTTCAAGCAAGCTGGAGGCGGTGAACTCGGGCATATCCGCGCTCGCGGTCAGCTCGAGTTGCGGAATATCGCTGATGATTCGCAATGCGGTGGTTTCGTACATGCCGTTCTCCGCCTGAGCCAGACCGGTGGCAAGTTGCAGATATGAGGTTAGGTTCGATACGTCGGAAAACGATCCATGCAGTATCTCCAACGTATCCAATCCTGCGGGAAACGTTCCGTGAAACATGCCGCCGCCGATTTGTACGTATCCGAGATGATCGGCAGCACCGACGCGTTCGACGATCGTGGGCGCGCTGAACGTGCCGTGCTCCAGGTAAGCTTCCGCCGTACCTTCGCTGTCTTCGCCGAATTGCATCAGTGTATGGCTGGACGTGAACGTACCGTTCTCGACGATCAGCGTGCCCCAGCACAGTATGGCCGACTCGGTGCCTCCGGCGACAGCGCCGGAGCCGGTTATGGTGAGCGTGGTATCGGCGGGAATGCTGATTGCGGGGCCGCCGCTTGCCGCAAGCGTATGCCCGTCGAGATTCAGAATTGCGGTATCGGCATCATCGGGAAGCGTGAAATCGATGCTTTCGGTGATGTCCGTAAGCAATGTGATGGTCGAGTCGCCGTCGCCGACATGTTGGATTGCCGCCTGCAGGCTGGCATATGTGTTGTCGCCGACCTGTGCCACGGCTGATGGAGGAGCATCGGCCCATGCGGCAACCGTATGGCCGGAAAGCAGCGCAAGGGTGCAACACAGCATCATGAACATGAAAAACATACGACTATTGATTGATCGTTGCATGATTATTCTTTCTGTATGGCGCACGAAAATATGAATTCATGAATCAAATTCGTGCGTCGAATTGATGGTAATGTGCTCGCAAAAGCGAGAGAATGGAAAGGCAAGTACAGCGCTGGGCTTGAATTAAGTGTATCAAAAGATGGTTGACGGGGGATAATTACGGGGGTCTATTTTAGGAGAACAAACAATTCTGCGAGCAGGGTAATGGCGTCATTCATACTAAAGTAAGAACTTTTTTTATATCATTATGTGGTTATTTCTCTTGTGGAAATATGCTTGAACGGTGCGAGCTGATGTTCGTCTGATATTCACTGGCAATAAGATCAATGGCGTTCTTATAGCCCTGCGTGACACGATACATCTGCTCTCCCTTGTAGGCGTAACGGCCAAGCCGGACACTGTCGGCAAAGAGGGTATCGTAAGGCTGCAACAAGGAGGCTTGGCGTACCTCGTAACTGCATGTCATGCACAACTCGTATGCCGTCTTCTCGGGACCTGCGCGCACCGGGCAAACATGCTCGAACCTGCTGCGGCAGTTTATCTCAGGTATTCCGGATGCTTTGATGGAAGCCGCACGAGTCGACGATGCCGAAGAGATGCGAATCTTCTTCCAGATTGTTCTGCCGCAATGCGGCCCTCCTCTAGCGACATTGTTTATTCTCACGTTCCTATCTTCATGGAACAACTTCCTATGGCCATTGGTCGCAGCCCAGACCGAAGAGAAATACACTCTGCCCGTGGCACTATCTCTCTGCTCCACCGGACAGAACGCCACGAACTACAGTGTCCTGCTTGCTGGCGCCGTGCTGGTAGTCACGCCAATTCTCATCCTATTCGTCTTCCTGTAGCGTTACTTCATCCAAGGCGTTGCGATGACGGGCATCAAATAGAAAGACACACATGAACAAAGCATACATATTCCCCACTGGCTTCATCTGGGGCGCATCAACTGCCGCGCATCAGATCGAGGGAAACAACGTCGCCAGCGACTGGTGGGTCAGAGAGCATGCCTTACACACCGACGTGCACGAACCGTCAGGTGATGCCGCCGACAGCTACAACCGTTACGAAGCAGGCATCCGACTGCTTGCCAATGCAGGTTGGGGCATGTATCGATTCTCCGTGGAGTGGGCGCGTATCGAACCGGCGGAAGGTTGCTTCTCAAAGGCGGAACTGCTGCACTACCGTCGCATGATCGACATATGCCATGCCAACGGCGTGGAACCAATGGTCACCCTGAACCATATGACGTTACCATTGTGGCTCGCCAGTCAGGGTGGGTGACTTAATCCCAAGGTCATCGATTGTTTCGTCCGTTATATGCGATATGTGATGCCTGTCCTTCACAATGTCACATGGGTGTGCACTATCAACGAACCGAATATGGTCGCATTGACACGGGGTGGCACGGAAGGCGCGGATTTCGTTGCCGCTTCATTGCCAGCTCCCGATCCGGATATTTCTGCGGTGCTCGTCCAGGCTCACAAGAAGGCACGTGAGATTCTATCGGCGAATCCGAACATCAAGTCCGGTTGGACTATCGCCTGTCAAGCGTTCCATGCCATGCCTGGCTGCGAGAAGGAGATGGAAGAATACCAACGCCCTCGCGAGGACTATTTCACCGAAGCTTCTGTCGGCGATGATTTCATCGGCATCCAAGCATACCTGAGGACTTTCATCGGCAAGGACGGTTCCGTTCCGATACCGGATGATGTGGAACGTACCCTCACGGGTTGGAAATACTTCCCTCCTGCATTGGGCATTGCGATCAGACATACATGGGATGTTGCCAAGCATACGCCGATTATCGTCACTGAAAATGGCCTTGCCACTGCGGATGACAATCGAAGGATCGATTACACCCTTGACTCCATTATTGGCATGCATGACGCAATGACCGATGGCATCGATGTACGAGGTTACCTCCACTGGTCGCTTCTAGACAATTACGAATGGGACTCGTTCGTCCCGACGTTCGGTCTGATTAGCTGGGATAAGGAGACCTTTGAACGCCATCCGAAACCATCGTTGAATTGGCTGGGCTCCATCGCCAAGACAGGAGCTGTGACCAAGTAGGATTTTCCTCTCATTGCTTCCATGCATTGGGTGCATTTCAATTGCCGTAAAGCTGTTGGAATGCACTTTTTGTCGTTCGGCTATACTGCGAGGTTTGGTTCATTGCTTGTGTGCAATTTTGCTGTATCGGTATACGCCAATGGAATTATTGGGATCATCGTTATCAGTAAGGGAGGTCTCTTTTGTCACGGTGACGTTCGAATCATAGTGTTCACGGAGGAATATCAGCATTCTGTCGGCTGCGATCTTGTCCCCAATAAGGCGAACGTCAGAACGATTAATGAGGTTGCCATACCGATGGTCCTTATCAAGATTGTGTCTGCTGAGAATATAGTCGTCGGGTGCGGCGAATGTCTCCCAACCACCACGGGGGATGGTGTTGTCTTCGTATCGGCAAGTCTTGAAAGTCTCAAATATGCTGTGGCTTTTCACGTAAGCTTCATCGCAAACAACGTTAAGGATAAAGATCTGTTCAGGGTGATTTGATGCATATTGTCGGATATTGTCTTGGATGATGGATGTTTCGGCTGCATCTGCTTTGATGCTTTCAGCGTGGTTGACGGGAAATGCAAAGGCTAAGACGATGCAGATGACGCTGAGCAGAACGGTAAAAAATGACGGCAACCGTCTCGATGATGTGATGTTCCGCCGTGCTGGTGTTGTTACCTGAGTCGGTTTGTCGGCAAAGCTGTATGAGGCAGTGAGAAGGGCGTACAGAGCGATGATATCGAGTGAGAAAGTGACCCGATCGAACATACGATTGCGCAGCGCAAGAGCAAGAAGAGTGGCTATGACGCAAAGGATGATGCTTGTCTGCAGAATGACGACTGAGCGGACGAATCGGGTCATATTGAGCGATATGAATGCGGCAAGCAGGGAAAGCGAAATAATCGCCATGACCGTGAGCAAAAGATTGCGTTTGCCAATGAGCAGAATGTTGGATAGCGAGTATTCCTGTACGAAGGCCGAGATTTTCTGGAAGGTATCAAGGCTAAATACACTTTTATCGCCGAACCACCAAGCGTAAAGCATATCAATATCATTATTGCTGAGATTGGGGGCAACGGCTTGGATAGTGTCTGCGTCGACGGATTGTGTATCAGTGATAGCGCGACCGATCTTAAGTGCATGTGGAAGCTGTTGCCATCCAGGCGTGAGGAGGTAAGCAGCCATACCAATTGCATATGCGAGAATTGCGGCGATGCCGGCGGCAATACCTCGAAGAATGGAAGGCATATGTCGTTCGTGGATGAGCACCCAGATTATAAAGGGAACGAACAAGATGAAGGTGGCGAATCCGGATTCGGGGCGTAGGCTCGTGCCTAGGAAGACTAGGAAGAAACCCGCAACGTCTTGTCCCGTTATATGCGGTATTTGCTTGCTGAGTGCGTTGACGACGAGCAACGAAAGACCGGATGCTGTGACGACAAAGGCAACGGCTGTGTAGTTCAAGTATGTGGTCAAGAACGACTCGCATGCTATAAGCATGGCCGTGTGGGAAACTCTGATGGATGGTCTGTCAGTTCCTTTGGATACGAGATGGAGCATCGCTGCGGTGGAGAGAACTATGAGCATCAACTGGCAGAGTGCAAACACCGGCAAACTTGGGAATAGCTTGCCTAGCATTCCGAGGGGTACGCTGATGGGGGCGAGCGTGTACAGCATGAGGTATGACGTTTGCCCGTAATAGACGCCTTCCGGATACATGGCCTGTATGGCGTCATCAATTGTGGAGAAGGCCGGCATCGCAAATATGCAAATGAGTAACACCGGGATGAACGCGATGAACAGACATGTGAGGATGCTCCATTTGTGTGTAAGGAACTTGATGAGATGAGGGAATTGGGTGGTGTTGGCGTTCTTAAAGGGATGTATCGCTGCGGATTCGTGTTGTGCGTTCGGTTGTTGTTCCATGGCTGTTTTCTTGGTTTCGTGTGGCGTAGGCGTCGAATCGTCGTCTGTGCTTGTTGCGATTGATGATGGAAATGTGCATCTGTGAGCTGCCCAGAGCGGCGTCATTTATAGTCTTTGTTGAATGTTGTATCTTGGCCTGTGTTTGGTTTCGAGGTAGATTTTGCCGATGTATTCGCCAAGGACGCCAAGGCTGAGCATGAGCATACCGCCGATAAGCCAGAGACTGCACATGATGGATGCCCATCCTGCGGTGGAGTTGCCTGTGAAAAGTGATATGAGTGTGTAAACAAGCATGACGATTCCGGCGAGGGTGGACAGCAATCCCGCGCCAGTGACAAATTTGAGGGGTTTGGAGGAAAAGCTGGTGATGCCTTGGATGGCGAAGGAGATCATTTTCTTCAACGGATACTTACTCTCGCCGGCGGTACGTTCGCCACGCTTGTATTCCACAACGGCGGTGGTGAATCCCAAGTCGGGAACGATACCGCGCAGGAATAGATTGACCGCGTGATATTGGGAAAGTGCTTCCAAGGCTTGACGGTCCATGAGCCTGTAGTCCGCGTGGTCTCGGATGGTCTCGGCTCCCATCCATGCCTGGACGGAGTAAAACGCCTCGGCGGTGGTGCGTTTGAACCAAGTGTCCTTGTCACGGCTGGATCGCACGCCGTAAACGATTTGTGCGCCTTTGGCATGCTCGTCGAGCATACGGTCGAGGGCGTCGACGTCATCTTGCAAATCGGCATCCATGCTTGCGGCAACGTCGCAGCCTTGTTCGAGGGCGGTCATGAGGCCCGCCAGAAGTGCGTTCTGGTGACCACGGTTATGGGCAAGCCTGATGCCATGGAAAAGCATGGGATTATCACGGTGGAGACCTTCGATGACCTGCCAGGTATGGTCTTGGGACCCGTCGTCGACAAACAGGATGCGACTGGACTGTGAAATCATCTTCGCGTCAATCATGGAACCCATCTTGCGTTCCAATATGGGCGTGGTTATGGGTAGCTGTTCCTGTTCGCGGTAGCAGGGAATCACCAAGAACAGAACCGGTGGCTTTCTCACCTGTGACACCTCATCTGGGATTTGGGAATGGGTCGGATCTGCATGCCTGACACGCGTGCCATTGCTTTCCATGCTTTGATCGTTCCCATTCATGATTCTCTCCTAGTCCGTTCTCCTGAGTGGGATTCTACTATAGGGGGTAGTATGGGGCGTGTGAATCAACATCGTTCCGAATGAGAACGGACGATTTTGCGGGCATGATGATGATAATGTCGTTTCATACTGGGGTGGGAACTTCTTTCCATGTCACTATGTGATTACCGCTCCTGCAGAGACCCGATCGAACGGAATGAAACACCACTTCTGCCGATTTGCATAAGAGCCATCCTCATCATGAAATATCAGTAGGGTGGCGTGGTGATGGGGAGCTGTAGAATCGGGGCATGACCGAAGAGACCTTTACTCCCAAGAACATCATCGTGACCGGTGGCTGTGGCTTCATCGGATCGAATTTCGTACATTATGTGGTCAACAATCATCCAGATGTGCACGTCACCGTGTTGGACAAGCTGACGTATGCGGGCAATCCGGAGAATATCGCGGGACTTCCGGAAGACCGCGTGGAGCTGGTCGTAGGAGATATCTGCGATGCGGATCTGCTGGATCGCATCGTGCCGGGGCACGACGCAATCGTGCATTATGCGGCGGAATCGCACAACGACAACTCCATCGCCGATCCCGAGCCGTTCCTGCACACCAATGTGGAGGGCACGTTCCGTCTGCTCGAAGCAGCACATAAGTATGGCATCCGCTACCATCACGTGAGCACCGACGAGGTGTACGGCGATCTGGCGCTGGATGATCCGGCGAAGTTCACCGAGTCCACCCCATACCATCCGAGTTCGCCGTATTCGTCGACGAAGGCGGCATCCGACCTGCTGGTGCGTGCATGGACTCGCACGTACGGACTGCGCACGACCATTTCGAACTGCTCGAACAACTATGGTCCATATCAGCATGTTGAGAAGTTCATTCCGCGTCAGATTACGAACATTCTGGAAGGCATTCGCCCGAAGCTGTACGGCAAGGGTGAGAACGTGCGTGACTGGATCCACACCGAAGACCATTCCTCCGGCGTGTGGACGATTCTGACCAAGGGCCGTATTGGCGAAACGTATCTGATCGGTGCGAACGGCGAAAAGAACAACATCACCGTGTTGCGCATGATCCTGAAGATGATGGGGCAGAGTGAGGATGCGTTCGATTGGGTGAAGGACCGCCCGGGCCACGACCGTCGTTATGCGATCGATTCGACGAAGCTGCAGACGGAGTTGGGTTGGACCCCGACCCACACGGATTTTGAATCGGGACTCAAACAGACGATCGATTGGTACACCGAAAACCGCCAGTGGTGGGAGAAGACCAAGGCCGCGACCGAAGCGCGCTACAAGGCCCAAGGTCAGTGAGGCTTGGCAAGGATTGGGTGTCGGGGGTTCGAGTCCCTCATCGCCCAATCCGTCGTATCCGCATTCGAATGGTCTGATGGAGAGATGGGAAATATGGATTTTGAGAAGGAACTGAAGGTCACGGAGACGAACATTCCAGGCTTGCTGGTGTTTGATCTGCCTGTGCATGGAGACAATCGCGGTTGGTTCAAGGAGAACTGGCAGCGAGCGAAGATGCTGGAACTGGGCCTGCCGGATTTCGGACCGGTGCAGAACAACATTAGCTTCAACGCGAAGAAGGGCGTGACGCGAGGCATCCACGCCGAACCGTGGGACAAGTACATCTCCATCGCGACGGGCGAGATCTTCGGTGCGTGGGTGGACCTGCGCCCAGGCGAAAGCTTCGGTCAGGCGTATACGACCCGATTGGATCCGTCGAAGGCGATCTACGTGCCGCGTGGCGTAGGCAACAGCTTTCAGGCCCTTGAAGACGGCACCGCGTATACGTATCTGGTGAACGCGCACTGGAGCCTGGAACAGAAGAAGACCTACACTTTCGTGAACCTCGCCGACCCGGAACTGAACATTCCGTGGCCGATTCCACTTGAGGAATCCGAACGAAGCGAAGCCGACCTGCATCATCCAATGCTCAAGGACGCCAAGCCCATGGCGCCGCGTCGCACGATGGTGACCGGTTGCAACGGCCAGCTCGGCCACGCAATCCGCGACTACGTGGAGACCCACGGTCTGCAAGGCTTTGAATTCAACGACATCGACACGTTCGACTTCTCCGACCCGACCCAATACGACCAGTTCGATTGGAGCCTGTACGGTACGATCATCAATGCCGGTGCCTACACGGCCGTGGACAAGGCCGAAACCGACGAAGGCCGACCCATCGCATGGAAGGCGAACGCGCAAGGACCGGCCCTGCTGGCCGGAATCGCCAAGGAACACAACATCACGCTCGTGCACGTAAGCTCGGACTACGTGTTCGACGGCGTCGAGAAGGAGCACAGCGAGACCGAGGCGTTCGCGCCGTTGGGTGTGTACGGGCAGACGAAGGCCGCGGGCGACATCGCTGTGGCGAACGCGCCCCGCCATTACATTGTGCGCAGCTCGTGGGTGATCGGGGAAGGCCATAACTTCGTGAAGACCATGATGATGCTCTCCGATCGCGTGGCCGACCCGAACGACCAGCTCAATGAGGTGACCGTGGTGGACGACCAGTACGGCCGGCTCACCTTCACCACAGATATGGCCAAGGCGATTTTCCACCTGCTGGATACGAACGCCGAATATGGCACGTACAACCTGACCGGTTCCGGTGCGGTGAAGTCCTGGGCGGACATCGCCAAGGCGGTGTTCGATGAAACGAATGGCAACGGCGACAAGGTCAAGCCGATTTCGACCGACCAGTATTTCGCGAATGCGAAGAACCCGGTCAGTCCGCGCCCGACCAATTCGGCGCTGAACCTCGCGAAGATTGAACGGACCGGTCTGAACGTGCCGGATTGGGAAGAATCCCTGAAGGCATACGTCGCCAAGGAACTGAAGAACTGAACCCGTCTCCTTCATCGAAGGGACGCCATAGGTAAGGAGAAGTCAATGAAGGGCATCATTCTGGCGGGCGGATCCGGGACCCGTCTATACCCGTTGACCACGGTCACGTCGAAGCAGTTGCTGCCGGTGTATGACAAGCCGATGATCTACTACCCGCTCAGCGTGCTGATGATGGCCGGGATCCGTGACATCCTGATCATCTCCACGCCGAAGGATCTGCCGAACTTCGAAAAGCTGCTGGGCGACGGTTCGCATTATGGCGTGAACTTCTCCTACAAGGTGCAACCCAGCCCGGATGGCCTGGCGCAGGCATTCCTGCTGGGTGAAGAGTTCATCGACGGAGAGCCGTGCGCGCTGGTACTGGGAGACAACATCTTCTACGGCAACGGTTTGGGCGCCACGCTGCGCGGTGCGGTGCGCAAGGCGGAGTCCGGCGAGGGCGCAAGCGTATTCGGCTATTATGTGGACGATCCGGAACGTTACGGCGTAGTTGAGTTTGACGAGAACAAGAAGGCCGTCTCGATTGAAGAGAAGCCGGCCAAGCCGAAATCGCATTACGCGGTGACGGGCCTGTACTTCTACGACGAACGTGTGGTCGATTTCGCCAAGCAGGTCAAGCCGAGTCCGCGTGGCGAACTGGAGATTACAGACCTCAATCGCATGTATCTCGATGCGGGAGCGTTGAACGTGCGTACGCTGGGCCGCGGGTATGCGTGGCTGGATACGGGCACGATGGATTCGCTGTTCGAGGCGGGTGAGTTCGTGCGTACCGTGCAGCACGCGCAGGGCCTGCCAATCGCCATCGTGGAGGAGATTGCCTACGAGAACGGGTGGATTAGTCGTGGGCAGCTTGTGGAATCTGCCGAACGGTATGGTAAGAGCCCGTACGGCCAGCACTTGCAAGGCATCGCCGACGGTAAGATCATGCTCGTGCCCAACATCGACAAACAGTGAATTTGCCCCGAATTCGAAGGGCGCTCTAAATGGGCCTTTGATTTATGCACATAAGATGAAGAATTCAGTGGTTTCTGCAGAGAACACTAACGCTCAGCAGGTTGTCGTATCGCAAGGGTAAAAGGCACTGACCGAACGTTGTTCAATCTCCCGCCGATCGGCGGGAGATTTTTCATGTTCCTCCCTAGCGTATTGGGAATGGTGGAATATAGACTAGTGGCTTTAGAACTCGGAAAGTTTGCAGCCAATGGTCAGTATATATGCGGAATTGAGGATACATGGGAAACGATGAGCATGATTCCAAGCCTGTCGAGGGCATATTGGATAGCGGCTCCCATGATATTGTCGATACCCTCTGGGATATTCCGCCGCTGAGCTTTCCCGAGTCGGAACCCGTTGTCGAAGAGCCATTCCTCACAGGCAGAAGGGTTGTTTCCTCCAGCGGCAAAGACGAATCCGACACGGGCGCCGGAGATACGGCCATTCTGGCCGCTGCGCATCCCGCCGCTGACACCGCGGGCGTTGCCGGTACTACGGATGCTGCTGAAACCGTGCCGTTGACAAATCTGCGCAGCATCGTGGACGCGCCATCCACCATTCCGCTGTTCGGTATACCGCCCGTCAGCAACACCGCGGATGCCGCGACCAAGGTGGCCGATCCCATCGAAGACATTTCCAAGGATCCGGAACATGATCCGTTGAAACTCGTTCCGGTCACGCCGAAACAATCCCATACCAAGCAGATCATCACAGGAGTGGCCGCGGCGATCGTTGCGGTGGCGGCGGTGATCGGTCTGCTCCTGTGACATAACCGCCAGACCTCACAGGAACGTCGTGCGGCCGTCGCCATATGCGAGCGGACCGAGAAAAAGTATGATTCCGCCGATACAAGCATGGCTGCGGCACTGAAGAAGGCAACCGCATTGCAGGATACTACTGCCAGTCAGGTGATGGATGCACAGACGCTGACGAAGCTCAATGGCGCGATTGCCGATGCGCAAAACATGAAGACCGTGGGCGGCTGCGAGGCGTCATAGTCTGACTCGGCATTGCGCCAGCATGCTCGCTCGATGGGCAAGCAACTCAGCGGCATCAAGGAGAACACAAAGCGTTGACTTCGGCAACCACGGCCGTGACCGACAGCAAGGCCGCCAAAACGAAGCAGGACGCCATCGACCAGGCCCGTACGAGTCTGCGGAATGCCATCGATACTGCACAGGAACTGCTGGATGGCAGCCTGTGCAAGGTGTCCGGCAACGGCCACGCGCGTGGCATTTGGAAAATGCCATCAGCACCGCACGGGCACTGATCGACGGCAACGGCACGGACCGCCAAGGTCACGCAAAACGCCGACGGATAACGAGACGACGAATAATCAGTCTTCGGGCTCCGGCGAACAGCCGAAACCGGACACGTCCGCTGACACACCAAAAGAGGGTGCTTCCAAGCAGAGTGAATAAGTTCTTCCACTCAAGTGTCTGAAAGCCTGCGGTGCTCAGGAGGTGTATATAGCCGACGTACTATCGCGCGATTCCGAAATGCTGCATGGCATGTCCCTGGCCATCGAATCCTTGGGCATGGAATTGGCGCTGTCCGTATCATTGGCCGACATCAGCGGCCATCGCCTGTACCTGCGCAACGCGACGGAACAGCCCGTGCTATTGGACAGTCTGCCGCAATATATCAACTCCGCGTATGCGGTCAAACGCGTACTTGATATCGTTTGCTCGGCGCTTGCGTTGATCATATCCTCTCCGCTGATGCTGGGCGTGGCCATTGCCATCAAATTGGATGATGGTGGTCCGGTGTTCTTCTCACAGACACGTATCGGATTGCATGGCCGCCCGTTCAAAATGTATAAGTTCCGCTCCATGGTTACCAATGCCGAGGATTTGAAGAAGAAACTCGCAGAGGAAAATGGCCAGTCCGATCGTTTTATTTTGGCGGTTTTTCAGAGTAAGTGCAACACGATGTTGTAGTAGACCTCGTAGGGTGTTTTCCAGTTCAAGCGTTTGCGTG